>MDTC01131866.1_pt1 | contig 142190 bp, 113 predicted proteins | sample 811181 | NCBI WGS metagenome assembly MDTC01 (sample SAMN05326644, study PRJNA326480) | marine metagenome | isolation source: seawater | place: Pacific Ocean: North | collected 2011
CACGCCGAGGTGCACGCCTATGCCGCCCCCCGGCGCCTGGCAGTACTGGTGAAGGCATTGGCCACCCAACAACCGGATCGGGTGCAGAATATTGACGGGCCACCGGTCGCCGCGGCGTTTGATGCCGACGGCAACCCCACCAAGGCGGCACTGGGCTTTGCCAGAAAGAACGGTGTGGAGGTGGCTGAGCTGGATAACAGCGGCCCCAAACTGCGCTACGTGAAAGAGGTCAAAGGTCATCCGGCCCGCGACCTGCTGCCGGACATCGTGGCCCAGTCGCTGAATGATCTGCCGATTCCCAAGCGTATGCGTTGGGGTGCTTCCCGGGTTGAGTTTGTGCGCCCCACCCAATGGCTGGTGATGCTGCTGGGGGATCAGGTGGTGGAATGCGATATTCTGGCACAGACGGCCGGGCATGAATCCCGCGGCCATCGCTTTCACCATCCGGAGAAAGTCCGCATCAGTGCACCGGCCAACTATCTGGAGGATCTGCGCGCCGCCTGGGTGGTCGCGGATTTTGCCGAGCGCCGGGCCATCATCGAACAACGCGTGCATGAGCTGGCGACCCGGGAAAACGGCACCGCCATCGTACCGGAAGCACTGCTGGATGAAGTCACCGCCTTGGTGGAATGGCCGGTACCGCTGGTGTGTTCCTTCGAGGAGCGCTTTCTTGAGGTACCGCAGGAAGCCCTGATTCTCACCATGCAGGATAACCAGAAATACTTCTGCCTGCTGGATGCCAACGGTAAGTTGCTGCCGCGCTTTATTACGGTGGCCAACCTGGACAGCACACAGCCCGAGTTTATCGTACAGGGCAACGAGAAAGTGGTGCGACCACGGCTCAACGACGCCGAATTTTTCTTTAATCAGGATAAGAAAACCACCCTGGCATCCCATAACCAGCGCCTGCAACAGGTGGTGTTCCAGAACGAGCTGGGCAGTGTCTTCGACAAGGCCTCACGGGTTTCCCAACTGGCGGGGTTCATTGCCGCTGCCTTGGGTGCCGATCAGGGCCGGGCGCAACGGGCCGGTTTGCTGTCCAAGTGCGACCTGTCCACCGAAATGGTGGGGGAGTTCCCGGAGCTGCAGGGCATCATGGGTACCTATTACGCCCGCCACGACGGCGAGGCGGAAGAGGTGGCACTGGCCTTGAACGAACAGTATCAACCCCGCTTCGCCGGCGATGAACTACCGGCCACCACCACCGGTCAGGCCGTGGCCATTGCCGATAAAGTGGATACGCTGGTGGGTATTCTGGGTATCGGCAAACACCCCACCGGCGACAAGGACCCGTTTGCGTTGCGCCGTGCCGCACTGGGCGTGTTACGCATTATTGTCGGCAGGGAACTGCCATTGGATCTGGCCACCCTGGCACAGCGGGCCGCGGCCCTGTACGGGGATAAACTCACCAACAGCAATGTTCAGCAGGATGTTATGGCGTTTATGAACGGCCGCTACCAGACCTGGTTTGTGGAAGAGGGTATCGGCGTGGACATCGTCAAAGCGGTGTTGGCGGTGAATCCCACCCAACCACTGGATTTTTATCGGCGGGCCAAGGCGGTACAGTCGTTCAAGCAACTGCCGCAAGCGGACGCGCTGGCTGCTGCCAACAAACGGGTGGGCAACATTCTCTCCAAGCGTGATCAAAGTCAGCCCCTGCCGGCCATAAACAGTGACCTGTTGCAGGATGATGAAGAAAAAATGCTGGCCAGTGCCATCGCATTGCATCAAACCGACAGCAACATGGATTACCCGGCCCGGCTGCAATCCCTGGCTGCCTTGCGCGAACCGGTGGATGCGTTTTTTGACAAGGTGATGGTGAACGTGGACGACGAGGCTCTGCGCAATAATCGCCTGGCACTGCTGGATCAACTGCACCAGCTGTTTTTGGATATTGCGGATATTGCCGAGCTGCAGTAGCCCCTGATTAAGGAAGTCTGACGCACTCCATGAATACCGTTCGCGGATTGATCTTCAATGTGTTCTACGCCCTCAGCGTACTGATGGCCAGTGTACCGGTGGTGATCCTGGGCCCGTTCCTGGGATTTCAGGGCCGGATCCGGTTGTTCGCCTTTTGGACCCGGGTGGTATTGTGGTATCTGCGCATTATTTGCGGCATTCGCGTGCGGGTCATCGGCCAGGACAACATTCCCTCACAACCGGTGGTGGTGGTGGCCAACCATCAAAGCACCTGGGAAACCTACGCCCTGTATCATCTGTTGTACCCCGTCTGTACCGTGCTGAAGAAGGAGCTCACCTATATTCCGGTGTTCGGTTGGCTGCTGCTGTGGGCGCGCCCCATCGTCATCGACCGCAGCAAAAAGGCCACCGCGTTGAAGGAAATTCTACGCCAGGGACGCAACCGGTTGAATTCGGGCCTGTCCGTGCTGATCTTTCCTGAAGGCACCCGGGTTCCGCCCAGGGAGACCCGTAGCCATCTGCCCGGTGGCGCCATGCTGGCGGTGAAAAGCGGCACCCCGGTATTGCCAGTGGCGCACAACGCCGGATTGCATTGGCCAGCCCATAAGCTGGAAAAAATCCCGGGGGAAATCGTGGTGAAAATCGGCGCGCCGATTACCTCTGAGGGCAAATCAGCCAAAGAACTGAATGCGCAGTTAGAACATTGGTTGAACACCGAAAAGGCACAATTGTTGGCCACCAATTAGCCAATGTTTCCAGTCTTCCCGTAGTGCGTTCCTATTGGTAACAAAGTTATCCACAGACTGACTGTTTACTCAATTAGATTGATTTTTTCCGGCGAAATGTAAGCCATCACTTACTGCAGAGCCGCCGGAGAGCCATTGAAACCAACATAACTCACTGTTTTTAAAGACAAAATTCCTCAGAATCCCGAAACCGGGGATAGTGGCCGTAGCAAGTACTCACCTTCAAGCACCGTTCACTGCGCCACTGGAACTGCGCCCCTTATTCACATTTTTATCCACAGCTTTTTCCAGAGCAGATCGGATAAGTTCCATATTGACCGGTTTGAGCAGATGATCGCTAAAAATCGAACGGGCCCGTTGCGCAGACGAAAATTCATGACCGGACAGGGCCACCATGGGTGGCGGTTTATCATCCAAACGCTGTAATTGCGCCGCCAGCTCTTCCCCGGAACAGTCCGGCAGGCCCATGTCCATCAGGATCAAGTCCGGCTTAAGGGCGGCATAGGCCTGCTGCGCGTCGGCTCCACTAGCGGCGATTTGCACCTGCCAACCCAGGCTCTCGATCAGCAAGGCGGTCATCCTGGCCGCATCTTCGTCGTCTTCCACCAACAGTAGTCGCCGTTGATTCTCTGCCGGTGCCGGTGCCGGTGCCGGTGCAGGATCAGGTGATGGCGAAAGCGATGACTCCAGCAGGTGGAGAATGCATTGCACCAGGCGCCCCTCATCCACCGGTTTGCTGAGATAATCGGTACAGCCCGCAGCCAGACAGCGCTCCCGCTCCCCCTCCATGGTGGCGGCGGTCAAGGCTACAATAGGGCCACTATAGCCCTGCTTACGCAACTGTGCCGTGGCCTCCAGACCATCCATCACCGGCATCTGTATATCCATCAGTACCAAATCAAACGGTTGCTGCTGCTGCGCCGCCATCACCTTCTCCAGCGCCTCGTGGCCGTCAACGGCCACCTCCGTGCGCACACCCATGCCCGCCAGGATCTGCCCCAGTAAAACCCGCAAATCCGGCACATCGTCGGCAACCAGGATGCGTGCCTGTAACCGGGGCAGCTCCGGCGGCAAGGTACTGGCCCCCAGCCGGTCCAGCTCCAATGCAACCCACGCCACATCCTCCGGCAGCCCCACCGCAATCTTTACCGTGAAACAACTGCCCTTGCCCAGTTCGCTCTGCACCGTGATATCGCCACCCAGGCGCTGCGCCAACTGACGGCTGATAGCAAGCCCCAGACCGGTACCTTCGCTCTGCGTGCGCTGTACCGCCGGTGCCTGGGAAAACGGCTTGAACAATTTCGGCAAAAACTCCGGAGCGATCCCCATGCCCGTATCGGTTATTTGCAGGTTCAATATCCAATCGTCCAGCGCCTCTTCCAGGGTCACCTGAAAGCTCACCTGACCCTGGTGGGTAAATTTGATGGCGTTACCCAGTATGTTCAACAACACCTGGCGCAAACGTGTTGGATCGGTATGAATCACCGAGGGTAAACGTTGTGGAGCCAGGAATTGCAAGCGGATGTTCTTGTCGTCGGCCCGCACCCGCAATAAATGATAAACATCACTGAGAAAGCGGGGAAAATCCAGCGGGTGTGTTTCCAATTCCAGTTTGCCCGCTTCAATCTTGGATAAATCCAGTACGTCGTTAAGCAGGCTCAACAGGTGATGGCCGTTGCGTTTGATCACACCCAGATAATCCACGGTGTCATCTGAACTTTGCCTGATGAGCAAGTCGGTGTAACCCAGAATAGACGAGAGCGGGGTGCGCAATTCATGGCTCAGGTGAGCCAGAAATTCGGACTTGGCGCGGTTCTCGGATTCGGCCCGCAGCCGTTCCATGCGTTCCACTTCGGTTTCGCGCCGGGCAATGGCGTAACGAATGGCCCGAGCCAAACGGGATTCCGTCAGATTGGATTTGACCAGATAATCCACGGCACCGGCAGACAATGCCTGCTCATCCAGATGCTCATCATCCTGACCGGTGAGCATGATAATCGGACGGTTAAAGCCCAGCGTTTGCGCTTCCTTCAATAAGGACACACCATCACTGGGGCCCAATGCGTAATCCATCAGACACACATCATGCTCATTGAGACTCAGCAACTCACGGGCAGATTGCAGATCCGCTGCCCAATCGAGCCGGTAAGCACCGCCGGCGATATCATCCAGCAAATCGCGAGTGATGATATAATCATCCTCGTCATCTTCCACCAGTAACAAACGAATCTCTCGCACGGCGGGTTACCCGTTGCACTCACCGTTTAGGGTTTGCGGCAATTCCACAAATTCCACCCAGTAGGTACCCAGGGCTTTCATCAACTCCACCAGCCCTTCAAACGTCACCGGCTTGGTAAGATAAGAGGCAGCACCCAGATCATAACCCTTGAGCATGTCTTCTTCGGTTTTCGAGGTGGTGAGGATCACCACCGGTATGCGCCGTAACCGGGGATCGGCTTTGATTTTCGCCAGTGCCTCCCGGCCGTCCATCCGTGGCATATTCAAATCCAGCAATATAAGGCTGGGCCAGATGTGTTCCTGATCCTTGAACTGGCCTTCTCCCCGCAGATATTCCAATAACTCAACCCCATCGTTCACCAGAATCAAGGTGTTGTTGACCCGGCTTTCCTGCAACGCCTCCTGAGTCAGCAGTTGGTCGTCTTTATCGTCATCGGCCATCAGAATCACAATAGGCTTTCCGTTGTTCATGATGTCTCTCTCTCGGCTGCAAACTGCAAAGGCGGATTAAAAGGAAGCTCCAACTCGAAGGTAGTGCCCACACCGGGCTCGCTGCGTGCGGTAATCTCACCGCCATGTCGTTCCACTATGCGGCGGCAGATAGCCAACCCGATCCCGGTACCTTCGTATTCATGGCGGCCGTGGAGCCGCTGAAACGGCGTAAAGATCTTGTCCAGGTACTGATCATCGAAACCGATGCCATTATCTTCGATGGCAAGGCGATAGCGTTGTTCCTGCTGCTCGTAGCGAATCCTGATATGGGGGGCCCGGTCGGTGGGCACAAACTTTAACGCGTTACCGATAATGTTCTGCAGCAACTGCTTCATTTGCGACGGGTCCGCATTCACCACCGGCAGCGTATCCTTTTCAATGACCGCACGGGTTTCTTCGATTGGTACCGCCAGATTATCCAGCACTTCTGCCAGCACCAGATTTAGATCCACCTTAAGAAATGGTTTGGCACGAGTGGATACCCGCGAGAAAGTCAGCAGATCATCGATCAGCTTGGACATGCGCAGGGCCGCGTTCTGCATTCGTTGTATGTAATCGGCACCATCGCCGATCTGGTCACCATAACGGGATTTCAACCGATCGCCAAAGGTGCGGATCTTGCGCAGGGGCTCCTGCAGATCGTGGGATGCCACAAAGGCGAAATCCTGCAACTCCCGGTTGCTGCGTTTCAGCTCTTCTGAATAACGCTGCAACGCCCGGGTTCGCTCTTCTACAACAGCCTCCAGGTGGGTCGCTTCCAATTGTTGGCGGCTGATGGCCCGATACAACAGCACCGCGATGAATATCAGCAGCATAAGCACCAAACCGTTGGCCACCACGATGGTTTGCATGACGGTTTTACGGCTGCGGCCTGCCTCACGGGATTGGGTTTCCAACAGTTGGTATTCAGCCTCCTCCATCTGCATGATCAGGTTACGGATATTGGTAAGGCTCTCATGGCTGGCAAACATGTTGCTGGATGACAGCCAATCCAACTCCGCGTTCTCACTGCGCAGATTAATGTGATCGGTCATCTGATCCAAACGTTCCAGAATCGCATCCTCCAGATCATTGATACGCTGGGTTTGTTCCGGTAACTCAGGGTTAAAACTGCGCAGATGGGAGATGTGCTGCTGAATGTTTTCCAGGGAGGTAAAGTACGGCCGCAGGTGATCCGCCTTGCCGGTAATCAGAAAGCCCCGCAAGCCCAGCTCAGCATCCTGGACCGACGAAAATACATCCTTGATCGCCCGCAATATGGATTTAGTGGTGCTGGCCCGTTGCTCATTATGCACCAGCTTTTCGATGGCCTGATAGGATTGCACTGCGTTAATACCCATCAACAGGACTAAAGCGAGGATGCTGAAAAGCCAGACCCGGTGTAAGACACTGATGCTATGCTTCATAAACCGTTCGTGACAACCTCAACGTTGATTCAAATAACGGGCGCAGTGCTTACATTCCTGCAACATTTTTTCAACACTATCCAAAACCTGATCGTTAGGCACATCCTGTTGTACCATCAGTTTAACCAGTTCGGCGTTCATGGTGATGTTATTGAGCATGTTCCTCAGTGCGTGTCGATCCAGTGGTTCGTGTTCGGTGTCGGTCATACCCGCCTCCTCAACCGGACTCCAGGCTGATATTCGATGACTGTTGATATTGATTTAAACGGTTATACAACGTTTTCAAACTGATACCCAACATGTCCGCCGCTTCGGGTTTGGCACCCTGTGTGGCTTTCAGCGTTTCGATTATCAGTTGCTTTTCGACTTCTTCAATGGTTTTACCTGCCTGTAATGCTGTAGGTGATGCCGCCTCACTGGCAAAAGGTGAACTCAGTTCATCAGGCAGTTGCAGCAGTGCTTCCTCCGGTGCGGTGAGGATATGCGCCCGCTGGATGGCATGCCTCAGCTCACGGATGTTACCGGGCCAACTGTACTGCTGCAAACGCTCCATTGATGCTTCATCCAGGCGGTAAGCGGTGTTCTGCTTTTGATTGAACTCGTTGAGAAACGCCTGTGCCAATAAGGGAATGTCATCCCGACGCTCCTGCAGTGATGGCAAATCAATGGGAAACACCGCCAACCGGAAGTAGATATCTTCACGCAGATACTGTTTCGAGGCCAGCTCCTCGCGGCTGCGGTTGGTGGCCGACAGCACGCGACAGTCAACGTCGATTTCCTGACTGCCTCCCACTCTGCAGATTTTACCGGTTTCCAGAACCCGCAATAGATTAGGTTGCATTTCCAACGGCATTTCAGTGATTTCATCCAGGAACAGGGTGCCACCCTGCGCCCGCTCAAACAGCCCGATCTTACGGGCACTGGCTCCGGTAAACGCTCCTTTCTCATGGCCAAACAACTCACTGGCAATGAGTTCGGTCGGTATGGCACCACAGTTTGCCGCCACAAACGCACCTTCACAACCGGTGGCATTGTGGATGGCGCGGGCTACCAGCTCCTTTCCCGATCCGCTTTGGCCTTGAATGAGGACATTGGCTGAAGACGCGGCAACGCGCTCAATCATGGTGTACAACCCCTGCATTACCGGAGTTTCGCCCACCAGTACACCGAAATGCCGGGTAATACCTTCATCTTCGTGATTGTCGTTGGCAGACACAACACGGCTCAACAGGTTTCGGATCTTGTCGACGTCAATGGGCTTTAACAGAAAGCTGACCTCCGGGCCCGCCACTGAACGTATGATGTTCTTCACCGCAACGTGTCCGGTAATAAAGGCAATGTGTGCGGACCGGTTAAAACGGTAAATGGAGTCAAGCACTTCAAACCCACTGCCATCGGGTAACATGATATCCAACAGCACTATATCGAAGCTGGTTTGCTGCAGACAGCTGCGGGCCTCCTCAACGGAACCGGCCACCTGCACCTCGTGCTGCAAAAGTTGAATAATTTTAGCGGTCGCTTCTGTGAAGCTGGCGTCATCATCCACCATCAAGATGTTTGCCACGGCTGAAATACCCTTCTGTTATCGTGAAAGCAATAGATATTACACAGTACCAAATGTTGATTCCATGGCACATTTCTCGCTGCTGGCATCCCGGCGCCTGGTAGTAATTGCAAAGTGAGCAGTAACACTTACAACCCCCCTTTGAATGTTGATCAATTATTCATCGCAGGTACTGATAATTGATTGATCGGCTTAACTTTTACCTGGGTGGCACAAAACTGGCTAGAATCCCATGCGACGATTGCATCTGACAGGAGATCCTACATGAAACCAACTGTTCACCAATATGCATTGATTGCCTTGTTACTCGGCGGTGTGGCCATCAGCGGGTGCAGCTCTACACCCAGCGCTGAACCGGTGGAGGAACCCGTGGCGCAAACTGAGCCGGAACCGGTTTTTGTGCCCGTTCAAAAACCCACTCCAGAGGTCACCGCCGTTGAAGCGGAACCGGTTTTGGCCGTGCATAAAAAAACCGTGTATTTTGAATTCGATTCGGCGCAGCTCACCGAAGAATCTCGGCGCGAACTGAAGCAGTTGATTACCACTGCCCAGAAGAGTGACCTGGAAAACAGCCGCATTGTTATTCAGGGTCATGCCGATGCCATTGGACCTGAAATCTACAACGATACCTTGTCCCGGGAGCGGGCAAAGTCGGTGGAATCCTTTCTGAAAGCCAATCTGGATCCGGAACAATGGAAAGTGGAAGGCTTTGGTGAAAGCCAGCCCATCGCCAGCAATGAGAACCCCAACGGCAGAGAGCAGAATCGTCGTGTGGTGGTGGAATATATCTCCTCCAACAAGCCTCTGGCGATGATGCAGTAGAGAACATTCACTATAACAGAAAGCCGGCCCAAAGCCGGCTTTTTTGTTTGTAGCACTTGCATAGAGTTTGTAATCCATTCCGGTTCCTGCCCCACCTGGCTTTGCCGATAACCTGCTACTGATCTGCTTAACTTGCCTGCAAGGCCCATGATGGAAGGGCCGACCCGCTTTGCACGGAAACTGGCATGGTAGTTGAAACAACTAACCTGACACTGACCGAAGGAGAACATCATGCGCTATCTCATTTTTGCGTTTATTACCGCCCTCTCTGTTGTTATTACCGCTTGTGACGTTAACGAAGGTGGAGCCGAGGAAGCCGGCGAAAGCATCGATGAAGTGATGACCGATACCGGCAATAAAGTGGAAGACCTGTGTGAAGACGCCAAGCAAACCATGAATGCGGATAACGAAAACTGTTAATCCGATCGATTCATACACCAAGGAGGAATCTATGAAGATTTTAGTCAACGCTTCTGTCATCGCCACTCTCATGTTATCGGCCAGCTGGGTGGCCGCCGCCGGAAGCAATGGATCAGGGCCTTATCTGGGTGCCACCTATGGTTACCTCAAGGTAAAAGACAATGATGATTTCGAGGACGATAATGATGCCTATCAACTGATTCTGGGTGGAGACCTGAACCAATTCTTTGGCGTTGAAGGCAGCTATATTGATTTTGGTAAATATGGCGGTAACCTTGCCGAGGCCGACACCGACGGCTTTACCCTGGCAGTTAAGGGAACATTACCGATCACCGATTTCTTCTCACTGCATGCCAAAGGCGGTCAATTGTGGTGGGACTCCGATTACGAAGTTCTGGGTTACGACGGCAGTGCCGATGGTGAAGAGCTTTTCTGGGGTGTGGGTGCAGCGTTTTCCGTAACCGAAAGCGTGGACATCACTTTTGATTACACCCGCTACAACGTGGAGTTCACCGAAGATGAAGTTGGTCTGCTGGCCAATGATTCATTGCGCGCTGATACCGATCTGGATCACGCCAGCGCCGGTGTGCGCTTTAAGTTCTAATGTCGACTTTTATTGCTTAATCTTTCCATCCCCATGTGTTTAGCCCAATTCCCCCAATTGGGCTTTTTTTATCATACTGTGACGTCATACTCTGGCATGGTTCTCGCTTTACCTTACTGGACACTGCGTATTTTTATTTTCGTAAGAGGAGCACAGCGTATGTTTAGTTGGGCACTGACTTTTCTGGTTTTAGGACTCATTGCGGGCTTACTGGGTTTCACTGGTATCGCCGGCACCGCTACCCACATCGCCTGGATACTCTTTGTGGTGGGTATCGTTTTGGCATTGATCTTCGCCGCAACCGGCAAAACCCGCAACAATCTGTAAACCGTATTGCCATCACTTTCCATGCACCCGCCCCGGGAGAACATTGTGCATGAAGCATTCTACAGTGATTAGCAAGACTCTATTCACCCTGGTGGCCGCGTTACTGGTGATGATCTCCGGCGCATCACTGTTCGCTGCCACCGAGCCCAACAATCAGCAACCATTGGATGAGCTGATAACCACTCTGGAAAGTGAGACCGGTCGGCAGGAACTGATTGCACAACTGAAAACCCTGCGGCAAGCCAGAGCGGAATCTCATAACGAAGCCAATGGGCTGGTGGAATGGCTTAAGATTGATGATCAGAGCAGCGCACTGACCAGAAAGATCGCTACACAATTGGACGATCTGGGTGTAAGTGATACCCGTCTGTTACAGTATCTTTTGGCGTTGGGTTCAGTGCTGGTCTGGTTGGTGTGTATTCTGCTGAATAACCTGTTGGCCCGGTTTCTGGAACGACGCCTGCAGACGCTGCGCCGGCGCTTTCATCTGTCTGCTGGGCGCTTTAATCTCTGCATCAAAATCCAGTGGGGATTCGTTATTGTTTTGAGCCTGGTTCTGTTGCTGTACAGTCTGGGCGAGATTCTTGAATTCGCCGATAACGGTATTCTGTTTGGCGTGCCGTTTACCTCAGTCATGACCCAGTGTTTCACCTTGTTCTTTATCGTTTTGCTGTTTGCCAGCCTATGGGAATTCAGCAACGCCACGCTGGAGTACAGCATGGCCCGCAGCCATTACGGACACAATACCCGCATTCAAACACTGTTACCGGTGATCAGAAATATCTTACTGGTGGTACTGATGACACTGTCATCCCTTATCGTGCTCTCGGAATTGGGTGTCGATATCATGCCGCTGTTGGCCGGTGCCGGGGTATTGGGTATTGCCGTTGGCTTTGGTGCACAGACGCTGGTTAAGGATTTTCTCACCGGCATTACCGTTATCCTGGAAGATCTGCTGCAAATTGGGGATGTTGTGCAAGTGGGGCAGCGCAGCGGCCGGGTAGAGCGTATCACCCTGCGCAAGATCCAACTTCGGGATTTGGAGGGGATCGTCCATACCGTGCCCTTTGGTGAAGTGTCCATTGTGGATAACTACACCAAGGAGTACAGCTACTACCTGTTCGATGTGGGCGTGGCCTACAAGGAAGATACTGATCAGGTGATAGAGCACTTGAAAAACATTGATGAAGGCATGCGTGAGTCGGAGCAGTATCAGGATCTGATCCTAGAGCCGTTGGAGATTCTGGGTGTTGATCAGTTCGCCGACAGTGCGGTGGTAATCAAAGCCCGTATCAAAACACGGGCGCACGATCGCTGGACCATTGGCAGGGAATTCAAGCGTCGCATTAAATACACATTTGATGAGCATGGTATTGAAATTCCGTTTCCTCATCAAACTGTCTATTTCGGCGATAGTACATTGAATCTGCATTCATCGGAGCAATCCCCCGATCGTCAGTCATAAGGTGGCGCGGTTTGTAATGCTTACAGATTCACATTCCAAATCTGGTGATAATTACAATAGGTTGGTGGGCACGACAGGATAAGCTTGTGTCGTATACAGACAGCCTGATTTGGCACGATGTTCGCAAAGAATTATCGGTAAGAGAAACTAAAAAGCAACGAATGCACATGGTAAAGTACCTCAAGGAGAAGCGTCATGCACAGGCAATTTGGAACAGATTCTCACTTACATGTAATCAAGCGTATCGCACTGGCAGTCTGTGTGGGTGTCGCCTCCACAGCGGCCATTCACACCTATGCGGAAGAGCCCGCCATACAGCAAAAGATCGAGGCCATGTCCCAGGATACCAAGCGCTATTTCAATAACGGTTTACGGGAAGGTAAGATTGAAACCGCGTTACTGTTCAATGAGAATCTGAACAGTTTCACCATTGATGTTGAAGTAACGGATTCCAAGGCCATGCTCAGGGGCAATGTCAGTAATGGTGTAGAGAAAGAACTGGCTGAAGAAATCGCCCTCAGTGTCGCGGGTATCGAGGAAGTGGATAACCTGTTATTGATTTCCGAGGATGCCAAAGCAGAGGAGGAAAAAAAAGAGGGTGACAGTTTCCTGGCCGCTGTCGAAGACGCCACCATTACGGCAAAAGTTAAAATGAAGCTGCTGGCCAACGAATTCGTGGATGGTGTCGACATCAACGTGGATACCAACGAGAACGTGGTGACCCTTGACGGTGAAGTGAAAACGGAGGCAGAAAAGGATCTGGCCGAACAACTGGTGAAAAATATGGACAGTGTCAGGTCAGTGGAAAACCTGCTGAAAGTCGCCGGCTGAAACAAGGGTGTGAGTACATTGGTACTAGTGAACCGGTTGACGATGAGCAAGTTAAGTGGTGCATGCCGCACCACTTAACACCCATTAAGCTTTTTTGTGCTTTCGGGTATCCCGCACCAGGTAAGATTTCCCCTGGCCGTGCTTGATCTCAAATAAGTCGATGGATCGAAACAGGCTACTGAGGTTTTTAAAACCGTAGTTACGACAATCAAAGGAGGTTCGATTGGATATGTTCGCACCCACACTGCCCAGATCAGCCCAACCATCATCGTCTTCGGTGGCTTCAATGGCCTGACGTAACAGGGCAATTAACTTGGTGTCCGATTTTATATTCTTGGGCTTTGAAGTACTTTTTGATTCAACCGATTCGCCCTGGTCCAGGTACAGAAATTTTGAACAGGCGTTCACAAACGGCGCCGGGGTCTTACGCTCTCCAAATCCCAACACCACCTTTCCCTCCGCCAAAGCGCGGGTCACCATGGGTGTAAAGTCGCAATCGGAGGACACAAAGCACATCACATCGATGTTTTTGGTGTACATCACATCCATGGCATCGATGACTAGAGCAATGTCTGATGCATTTTTACCTTTGGTAAGATCGTATTGCTGAACCGGCTGAATGGCGTATTCGTGGATCAGTTCTTCCCACGATTTGAGGGTTGGTGATTTCCAATTGCCATACGCTTTGCGGATGGTGACCACACCGTATTTTGCCACTTCACTTAACACTACATCGAATTTACTGGCCGGTGCGTTATCTGCATCAATAAATAATGCAATTTTTTGCTGAATTTCGTTCACACCTGCTCCTGGTTAGGTGGTAACACTGAAATGTGTGAATTCCAGGGTAACTGTGCTGTTTACGTTGTTTCGCTAATGAACCGCATGTGGCTAAATGTACCGCATGTGCCTACCTAAATACCAGCTACCCGCCAAAACGCAGGCGCAATACAGAAATGAATCTGCACAGACGTTAGTAGTATAGTGTTTACGCAATATTAGATTAACGCAGTATTGGTATTGAACGGGGTGATGTTATGAAGGGCCAGAGATTGGTACATAGCTGGACAGAAAATTCAATTGATCCCGAATGTTCGTTTCAAAAGCCTCGCCCACATAGATATCAAAATGGCCGTACGGATAACGATTGACGATTCCCCTGGGTGCTTGTACGGCGTATTTCAAGGTGGGCCCGGCCGGTGCCACACTGTCGTGCTCACATACATTAAACAATATTGGGCATCTTACCTTGCGGGCCCACTTACCCGGTTGATGGGTGAGCAGCTGTAACCCGATTCGGGCGGTTATCCTTTCAGGTACATCCGTCGCACCGCTACTATCCTTGATTGCGTTGTAGCCTTGCAGGGAATCTTCTGATGTCATCAATGCCGTGGTGCCCGGTTTCCCTACCAGGTCTACCCGTACCGGCTCTTTGCCGAGCCAGGATGATATTTTATCGCGGACACCCAGCGCCGCCAATTTAGCATTGGTAACCATGTTGATAGCAAAAACGGATGAGGGCCCATCGGTAAAAGGGCATTGGGAAATAGCAGCCGTGATCTCCGGGTGCCTGGCAGCGGTAACGATGACATGACCGCCGCCAAATGAGGTACCCCAAAGCACAATACGATTCGTGTCTACCGCCGTTAGTGTTTTGGCATAGGTTATAGCTGCGTCCCAGTCAGCCAGCTGACTGGGAATGTCCAGCCATTCCCTGGGTTCGCCACCACTTTCACCAAAGTATCGATAGTCAAACACCAAACACGCGTAACCCGCCTCGCTGAACCGCTGCGCAAAGTTCGGCAAACCTGCCCGCTTCACCCCCCCCAGACCGTGCGCCATGATGATCACCGGGCGTTTATGCTCACTATCCGGCCGGTATAGCCAGGCATGACAGGTATCCTGTCCCGATGGAAACCGATGATTCTCGATGGTAAAGGATGGCATAGTCTAACTCTTGAATTGTGATCAAGAGATAGACTATCATTGGTCTTAAATGTCAGTCAAGAGGCGGCTATGCCAACCAATCGATTGGACCAACCCAAGGCCGAAAAACGATCCGAGCTGGTACAGGCAGCATGCCGTCTGTTTCTGCAGGATGGTTTCGATCGTACCAGCATGAGCCGTATCGCTAGTGAAGCAGGGGTCACCCCCAATACTATTTACTGGTATTTCAAAGACAAAGACGATTTGCTACTGGCAGTGAACGATCAGTTTGTGCAGGAATATATGAAAGTTTATCTGGCAGATATGGTGGATAAACCGCTATCTGAACAACTGGTTTGGCTGGTGAACCAACTAAAACCCTTTAACGGTCTGATCACTACGGTGCATAACCGGATTCATTCTTCGGAGGCCGTGCACAAGTGGCATGCAGGTTTTCATGCGCTGATGGAACGGCTCTTGATCATGCAATTGCCCGGCGCACAACCCACTGATGGTTTTGATGCCGACATTCAGATCATCAGTTTTACTATTGAGGGGATGATATCCCACGACCTGAATCAGAAAGATATTAATAAGATCTGCCAGGCGCTGACGCAACGCATCGGCGGAGTTTGATTTGATGGATCGCACGACTGCTATGTTGGGCATACCAGTCGTGCAGGGTGAGCTCAGTGTAGGATCCCATTATTTGCAAAATCATATCTTATTGATTTTTAAGCCTTTTCATAATTTACGGTATTATTTCAACCTCAATGAAATCCCGTAAACTATGCTCTACTGCCCACCAAATCCCGTAAATCATGAAGTCTTTTTAAAATCATATACTTAATGGATATCTAAACAAATCCAGAGTTGCGCCTATCAAGCATACGACACAAGGGACCCTGACTCTTTTAAAGGCTAAAGTTATGCACAATCTTACCCACAGCCTAGGTATCGTATCAAGTAATTGGCACGATACTGCATTTTCTATTCGACTGCACAAAGTTTAGTCATTTTAGATTGCATGCCGCAGCATACTACAAGTCACCCAGCAAGGCTTTATACCTTTCCTTCTTTAAGAAATCAGAATCGACTTTGACCAATTTTCCATCTTCAGCGCTTACGAATGCGAAAGACTTGTTCTTTCCACCCGAATATCTAACCGTGTAGCCTCCAACTTGCCAAAGCTCTACATCCTTATTATCAATAAAGGTTTCTCGCATGATGCTTAAGTTTTCAGCATTACAGGTGGAGTCATCACCGGAAAACAGGTCATCAAAGAACACTTTGATTGGGCAACCATAGTCTAAAGACTTATCGTTGGTCATATCAGTAAACGCGATGTAGTTTTTCCCCTTATCACTCCCATATCGGATAATCAGGATGTTATCCTCACCACCGACATCACCAATCAATGTGAATTGGCCTGGTAGCTTAACTTTCAGATCCGAATATAAGAGTTCCACTTCAGGCTCGGCATGAACGCTCATCGTTAGCATCAGAAAGAGTGTAGCTATCGTGGTCTTGATCATAATCAAATTCCTCTCAGTGCCATCACAATCTCAGATTTAAAGTTCACACCTACCTTCACTTTACATGTGTTGTATATAGAAGTATCACCGGACAAAATTCTCTTACCAATCTTCGCTAGTTGCTTGATTGCATAAGTTGAGCTGGGAACACCCATCGGCCTAGGCACGAGATCCATAGAATCAGAACAAATATTGGTCTGCTCTAGTGCACCATAAGCCACTACTGCTGCCGACTCATTTATTGATTGTGGCGTGGTTAAATTCGGCCCCCAAAAGTAATTAATCACAGCGGCAATATAGTCACGATCATGTACATCCATTTATAAAAGCTCCCTTATCATGGGGTAAAATTAAACTTTTTATATAGCTAACACACAAAGAAAGGGATCAGATTGCATGTTTTCTCGAGAATTTATTATATAAATAGACACCTTCCACATAAACTCAAGCGCCACACGATAACCGTCAGCTTGTGTTGTGTGCTATTAAGAGAACAGCGCACTATCTATGATAGTTGTGTCAGTACTTCTTTGCTCATTTGAAAACTGAACGGTATAGCCCATCGTCTTGTAGCTCTTCTCTCGTTTATTGAACATGCGCTGGAGCATGGGGAGGCCACAGTCAACGTAGTCGTGAATGGTCACCTGCGTTTTGCCTTCTGATTCCCGATGAATCCTTCCCGCATATTGTGCCAGGAAACCTTTCCAGGCGATTGGTATAGCGAGAAACAATGTGTCCAGTCTGGGTAGATCAAAGCCCTCTCCCACATATTTCCCGGTAGCGACGACAACCTGTGCTGAATGTAAGCATTCGTCAACACGCTTGCGTTCTGCGGCCTTCATCGCCCCTTTCAAGATGACTGAATCAATACCGCTTTCTGCAAGAAGATTGTTTATCATCTGCGCGTGTTCTCGTCTTTCTGTTAGGACGATTGGGTGCCTGTCTTCACGAACGCTATTGATAACATCTGAAACAATACGTTGAGTTCGTTTATCGTTTTCCATGATCCATCGGTAGGCATCTGAAATCTTCGGCCGCTCTTCGGATCGAGAAAGATGCAGCGGGGGCGTATCGTAGAGTTGGTGAATTTGAACATCCTGCTCAAACTTTTCATCGTTTGAGCTTTTAACCTTGTGCCTGATGGGGCCGGCTGCCATAAAAATGATCTTTTGGTGGCCGTCCTGTCTTTCCGGTGTGGCTGTAAGACCAAGCACGTATTTCGCCCGAATTTCGTTTAACACCATTTCAAAGCGTGGCGCGGATACATGGTGACATTCGTCGACGATCACATGTCCGTAATCCTGAACCATGGGGGAAATGGTATTGTCTTTCTTGTTAATCAGGCTTTGATACGTCGCGATATCAATAACGCCGGTTGGCTTTTTCTTTCCACCCCGTATGACACCGATCTCCGCTTCCGGCAAAAATGAGCGTAGTCTTTCCTGCCATTGGTCAAGCAGTTGGCGGCTGTGCACCAGAATCAGTGTGTTGACTTTGCGCTTGGCAATCATTCCGATAGCCGTGACGGTTTTTCCAAACGCTGTGGGGGCATGCAGTATGCCAGATTCATGTCTGCACATTTCCTTTACGGCAGACTGTTGGTTTTTTCTCAAGGTTAATAATGGTTTTATACCTGAAAGCCTGGCGCCAAGCTCACGCTTGTCATCGATTTGGACCTCTATATTGTTCTCTTTCAATAATTCGAGAGCATCGTCCAGGCATCCGCGTGGCAATGCCAGATAACCATTTTCAATACGTGCACAGGAAATAAATCGAGGAATGCCATGAGTCGAAAATCGAAGCGCCTATGTTTTAAAGAAAACTGGATTTGAAAAGCTGGCCAATCGTCTTAATCTGGCTGAAAGTGCGCTTGGTAGTTCCTTCATCGCAAAATACACGTGGTTGGCCAAGGTTACGGTAACTTGCTGAGGAGGGGGTTCAAGCGTCAGGGGTTTGGATTTAGCGGTTATTTCCCACGGCGGCCGGGTATCGGTGATGTTCTGATCTGACATCAGGCTTACGTTTGAGGAAATCTGCGAAATTAGCGTGCTTAAATCCTGCTTGGACAGACGCTTTATCCGCGAAAGATACTGCCATTGATCGTCAATGATATTTAATTCTGCATCAACAAATGAGCTATTGCCTGCGAGTCTCGCTTCGCGTTGCAGTGGCAGTGCAATTAAATTGCCAAACCCTCCTTCGGGAAGAATATCCTGATTGGGAAACAGCCTGTCATAAGAATCGAAAGACAGGTTAGGGTAAATCTCCATCGCCTTATCGAGCAGGCCAAAACCCAATAAGCGAGCTTCGTTGGCGGGAACTTTGTCATCAAAAAATATCCAGAGGTGCGCGCCGTTTCCAGAGCGGGAAATCTCTACTGCGTGAGGTACGTTATATTCGGTTCAGGCTCTGGACATCGCTTTTACTTCGTCTTGCCAGTTGCCTTTATCGAAATCGACAGCCAGTAGAAAGCAGGTATTATCCTGGAGTAACGGGTAGAGGCCAACTATCTGCTGTCCAGCCAAGTGGCGATAAATAACCTGATCGTTTAATTCACTAAATTGGCGGTGAGAACAATCCTGGCATTTGATACGTGGTTTGTTACAGATCCCTTTTACCCACTCGTTGTTACAAGCCACAGCATAGCCACTTCGTCCTTGTTGATTCTGCCAGCGGTTGGCAAAAATATCAATGCGGCCATGGAACAGGCCTCTGAAAATTGCTTTTTTTGTTTTGTAGAGAAGGAGCCTGAAACAGCAGGTATTGGCTTGGATTTTAACAGTTCTTCCCTGAGAGCTATGAGTTGCTGCTTTTCCCGCTCAAGCTCATTCAACCTCGCATCAATGTTGGAGATGTCCCGAAATTTATCTGAACGATTAGGCATGCGCTTGTGGTGGTTTTATCAACGACTCTGCCGGAATGCCCAGGCCCTCATGCAGTTTCCAGATCATCTTCAAAGTCAGCGAGCGTTTGTGATTGAGAATCTCGTAAACTCGGTTGCTTTTTCCGATCATGGGCTCCAGATCTTTAACGGTTAAGCCTTTGCGTTCCATTTCAAATTTGATCGCTTCTACAGGGTCGGGCAAATCCATCGGAAAATGCCTGGCCTCATAAGCCTCAATCAGGGTGACCATGATATCCAGCTTCTCACCTTCAGGTGTGTCTGGACCAGCCATCATCAGGCCTTCTATTTCTTTTAATGCCGCTCGGTAGTCGGCATCAGTTTTAATGGGTTTGATGTCCATAGTCTTTACCTTTCGTTTCTACTTCTTGGGCAACTAAATAGTTTGTACGTCAATCTTGTCATACTGCGCATGAGTGCCAATAAAGCGGATGTATACAACTCGATAGGCGTAGTTGATCCAGACCACCAGTCGGTACTTGTTCCCTGCAATATTGAACACCACCCGACCATCTTTAAGGATGCTGGCATTCCTGAAGTCCTGCTTTACCTCGGCAGGTGAGCTCCAATCGGCATGCAAGGTATGACGGTGCCAAGCTAATGTTGGCTCCTTTGCATCCATATACTCCGGGCTTTCTTCCCAGAAGGCTTTCAGTGTCGACAGTGCGATGATTCTCATATGGCCAACTATAGTCCCATTATGGGACTATAGCAACAAGTTTTCGTAGGTGGGCAGACAAGTGCTTATAAGAAAACGAGATGATCCCCTCATAACCAATTGAATTTATAGAATAATTTCGAACAAGCACAAGGGTGCCCCCTGAATAGCCCCAAGCTCTCGTAACTCACAGAGCGACTATTCCTATGAATCAGCCTTTCGGTACCTACTTCATAGATTCCCCACCCAAATAATGGCTATAACTCCACGGACTATAATACTCAAAAGCTTAATTTAGATAATTACAAAAGAGCATCTTTCACAAAAGCTAATAGATTTCTAGGTCGACACTACCAAGAAATTTGAACATGTTACTAATGTGTGCTTTCAGTAACAGCAATCTAAATAATTTAGGTTGCTGTATCATTTGCATTACAGTGTGCCAGTCGACGAATTACGAGACGCCAATTCACGATTGTGAGACCTCAGTTCACGAATTATGAGATCCCACAAGTACTTTCTAAACATCCAGGTTGGAAACATTCAGCGCATTGGTTTCTATAAAGTCTCGGCGCGGCTCGACCTGATCCCCCATCAATGTGGTGAATATTTGATCAGCCGCAATGGCGTCCTCGATGGTAACCTGAAGCATACGTCGCGTTTCCGGGTCCATGGTGGTTTCCCACAGTTGATCCGGGTTCATTTCCCCCAACCCTTTGTAGCGTTGGATCGCGTGGCCCCGTTTGGATTCCGTCATCAGCCAACTCAATGCCTGGTCAAAACTATCCACAGGTTGTGTCTTTTCGCCACGCTTGATATAGGCCCCTTCTTCCAACAGCGTCATTAATTTTTCGCCCAAGGTGGCAATGGCTTTGTAATCATCCGATACCAGAAATTCCCTGGAGAGTATGTATTCCGTGGGCACTCCATGAGCCACCTGCAGAATCTTGGGAAGAAATATATGGCGCTCCTGGTCTTCAAACGTACTGACTTCATAGCGTTCCGTGGCCGGTGATTTACCTGCCAGATGGGCATTCAGCTGCAGGCTCCACTTTGCCACCGTTTCGGATTGGGTCAGATCAGCTTCATACAGAGTAGGGGAGTAGATCAGTTGTTCCAACACAAAGGCAGGGTAGACCCGTGACAGTCGATCGATACGCTTATAAACAGTACGGTATTCTTTCACCAACTCTTCCAAAGCGGAGCCGCTAATACCCGGTGCTTCCGCATTTACGTGCAGGGAGGCTTCATCCAGTGCGCTTTGTGTGAGGTAGTTTTCCAGCGCTGCATCGTCTTTAAGGTACTGTTCCTGCTTACCTTTCTTGATTTTATACAGAGGTGGTTGGGCGATGTAGACATAGCCACGTTCGATCACCTCCGGCATTTGCCGAAAGAAGAAGGTCAGCAACAGGGTGCGAATGTGGGAACCGTCCACATCCGCGTCCGTCATAATGATGATGGAGTGGTAACGACATTTATCCGGATCGTACTCATCCTTACCAATGCCGCAGCCCATGGCGGTAATCAACGTGCCCACCTCAGCGGAGGAAAGCATCTTATCAAAGCGGGCTTTTTCTACATTCAGAATCTTACCTTTCAGGGGCAGTATTGCCTGGGTTTTACGGTTACGGCCCTGCTTGGCCGATCCTCCCGCAGAATCACCCTCCACCAGGTACAGTTCCGACAGCGCCGGGTCTTTCTCCTGACAATCCGCCAACTTACCGGGCAATCCCGCAATATCCAGAACACCTTTGCGTCGGGTCATTTCCCGGGCTCGGCGGGCTGCGTCACGGGCCCGGGCTGCATCAATGATCTTGTTACAGATTATTTTGGCGTCGTTGGGATTTTCCAGCAGATAATCCTGCATGCGCTCCATCATATGCTGTTCCACCACCCCTTTAACCTCAGAAGACACCAATTTGTCTTTGGTTTGGGATGAAAACTTGGGGTCCGGCACTTTTACCGACACGATGGCGGTGAGCCCTTCCCGGGCATCATCGCCACTGGTACTGACTTTTGCCTTCTTCTGTAAGCCTTCTTTTTCGATGTACGAATTCAAGCAGCGGGTGAGGGCGGCCCGGAATCCAGCCAGGTGGGTGCCACCGTCCCGCTGGGGGATGTTATTGGTGTAGCAATAGATATTTTCCTGGTAGGAATCATTCCATTGCAACGCAACTTCCACGGTGATGCCTTCGTCTTCCCGGCTGCCCTGGAAGTAGAATACCTGGTTAAGTGGGGTCTTATTCTGGTTCAGGTACGATACAAAGGCGGACAAACCACCCTCATATTGGAAAACATCTTCTTCACCGGAACGCTCATCCACCAGCACAATGCGTACACCGGAATTGAGGAATGACAGTTCTCGCAGGCGTTTTGCCAGTATGTCGTGGGAGAACTTGATATTAGTAAAGGTTTCAGAGGAAGGCCAAAAGTGTAATTCAGTACCGGTGCTGTCCGTATCCCCCACCGGCGCCAGGGGAGCTTCGGGAACACCATCCTGGTAGTGTTGCTCCCATACTTTGCCTTCCCGGCGGATGGTGATTTTCAGTTTCGTGGACAGGGCGTTAACCACGGATACCCCTACACCGTGCAGGCCTCCCGACACCTTATAGGAATTGTCATCGAATTTACCGCCGGCATGGAGCACTGTCATGATGACTTCGGCCGCAGATCTGCCTTCTTCGGGGTGAATATCAACGGGTATGCCACGACCGTTATCCGATACGGAGATGGATTCGTCCGGATGGATGACTACCCGAATCTCGGTGCAGTGGCCAGCCAATGCTTCATCGATGGAGTTGTCTACCACTTCGAATACCATGTGGTGGAGACCTGTTCCGTCATCAGTATCACCGATGTACATGCCCGGACGTTTCCGGACAGCATCCAAGCCTTTTAATACTTTGATATTGGATGAATCATAGGTGTTATTGGAATCATCAGACATAAGTGCGGTGTGCTCCGGGTTCTGTATCAGCGTGTTTCGGTAAAGGTTCCATGTTCCACGTGGAACATCTTGTGTTCTTCCAGTGATGACAGGATTTCATCCGTAATCGATTGGTCGTTGATGGCGGTAATAAACGCCTGGCATGGAAACTCTTTTAAAAATCGAATTACATTCTTGATATTCTTTTGATCAAGCTCAGCAGGAAGATCATCCAATAGAATCAACGGTGACACTCCGGTACGCTCTATCATCAAAGCGATCTGAGCCAGCCTAACACCGTATAATACCAGCTTTTTCTGCCCTCTGGAGCATATATCTTTAGCCAATGTACCCTGCCACAGGATATCCAAATCCGCCCTGTGTGGACCGTACAGGCAGCTCCTGCGCTCAACCTCTGTTTCAACCTTGATATTAAGGCAATCAGCGAAATCCGGCACCTGATCCATAGGCCAACCCGGCCTGTACCGTAATTGAACAGGTTCATGCACATCAAAATACGCGGACAGTATACGATTCAATTGTTGTTCCAGTACGTCCGCGTAGGCACAGCGTTCCTTATGTAGCCGCGCCCCGTAGCGGGCCATCACGGAATTCCAATGTCGAAGATCCGAAACCTTGATGCTTTTTGAATGTTTAAGCAGGGCGTTCTTTTGCCGTAACGAATCCCGGTAGTGAATCCAGAGTTCCATAAAGGAATGTTCCACGTGAAACATTCCCCAATCCAACATACCACGGCGTGAAGACGGACCACCCTCAATGAGCTCTATCGAGGTGGTATCAATGGAAATAGAAGGGACGAGCTTGGCCAATGCGGAGACGCGATTCTGAGTCTTACCATCAATACGGGCTGTGGTATTGCCTGCAGTATCCTTGGAGAACCCCACTCTAGCCGTACCAAAACGCTCGGAATAAACGGTACTGAACACGACAAATTCTTTGGCTTCTTTGCGAATCAGCTTTTTAGCATCGGGGGCACGAAAAGATCGTCCATTGGACAGCAGCGAGATGGCCTCCAAGAAGCTGGTTTTTCCACTGCCATTGGGGCCAACGATAAAATTAGTACGGGGATTGGGATCGATGGAAACATGCTGGAGATTACGCACATTGGTAATCTCCAGGAAGGACAGCCGCATGAGGACCCTACAGACGCATGGGCATTACAACGTACATGGCAGAATCGTCAGTGGCATCCGTCACCAAAGCGCTGCTGTTGGAATCGGCCAACTGGATCTTGACCGTTTCACTGCGTATCACATTCATGACATCCAGCAAATAGTTAACGTTAAAACCAATCTCCAACTCGTTGCCTTCGTAATCGACGTTGATGGTTTCTTCCGCTTCTTCCTGCTCCGGGTTATTGGCCACGGTGGTTAAGCTTCCACTCACCAGCCGCAAGCGAACACCACGGTATTTCTCATTGGAAAGAATGGACACCCGGGAAAAGCATTGCTTCATCTCATTCTTATCGCTAAGAACCGTCTTGTCACTATTCTTGGGCAACACCCGCTCGTAATCCGGGAACTTGCCGTCTATTAATTTTGACGTAAACCGTAAATCGGTGCTCTCAACGCGAATATGGTTGGGGCTCAATGCCACGGACACGTCAGAGTCCACATCAGCAAATAACTTGGCCAACTCCAGCACCCCTTTTCGGGGAACAATGGCTTGAATGCGGCTCTCAACTTCTACCTGAATCTCCGCGTTACACAACGCCAGGCGGTGACCGTCTGTGGATACCGCCTTAAGCAAGTTGGTGGATACTTCAAACAACATGCCGTTTAGATAAAAACGCACATCCTGCTGGGCCATGGCAAACCCGGTACGGTCGATTACTGACTTCAGATAACCCTGATTAATGGAGAAGGTAACATTACCGTCGGTCTCCTCAAGATTGGGAAACTCATTGGACGGCAGAGTCGCTAGACTGAAGCGGCTGCGCCCGGATTTCACCATCAACTTTTGTTCGTCCGTGACAAACTGGATCGTGCTTTCGTCGGGTAACGATTTGCAAATATCCAGTAATTTCTTGGCCGGCACCGTGATTTCAGCGTGATCGTATTGGTTATCCAGGGGGATGTGGGCAACCAGTTCCACTTCCAGGTCCGTGCCGGTCAACGACAGCGTATCGCCATCCACAACCAATAGTACATTAGACAACACGGGTAGCGTCTGGCGCCGCTCCACCACACCGGCCACCTGCTGCAATGGTCTTAATAATTTTTCACGCTCTATGGTAAAGTTCATAACCAATCCCAAAGGTTAGTTAGTGCTAACTTATGATGTTAGCAACCTCAATAAATTTGTATAATCTTCACGCACATCAGAACTGCTTTCCCGCAGCTCCTTAATCTTGCGGCAAGCATGCAATACCGTTGTGTGATCACGGCCACCAAAGGCATCCCCAATTTCGGGCAAGCTGTGATTGGTCAGCTCCTTGGCCAGCGCCATGGCGATCTGCCTTGGCCTTGCCACCGAGCGGCTGCGACGCTTGGATAATATGTCCGCAATCTTGATCTTAAAATATTCAGCCACTGTTTTCTGAATATTATCAATACTGACCTGCTTTTCCTGCAACGCCAGCAAATCCTTCAACGATTCTTTAACAAACTCCAGGGAAATAGGCTTACCGGTGAAATGGGCGTTGGCAATAACCCGCTTCAGGGCGCCTTCCAGTTCACGCACGTTGGAGCGCACCCGCTGGGCAACGAAGAAAGCGGCTTCGTCCGGTAAATTGATTTTTGCTTCCTCTGCTTTCTTCATCAATATGGCAACCCGGGTTTCCAATTCGGGAGGTTCCACAGCCACAGTCAGGCCCCAACCAAAACGGCTCTTCAGGCGTTCCTCCACACCACTGATTTCCTTCGGATAGCGGTCGCTGGTGAGGATCATTTGCTGCCCACCCTCAAGCAGTGCATTAAAGGTGTGGAAGAATTCCTCTTGAGAACGCTCTTTACCAGCAAAAAACTGAATATCGTCGATCAACAACGCGTCTACAGACCGATAAAAGCGCTTGAATTCATTGATGGCGTTGATCTGCAGTGCCTTCACCATATCGGCCACAAAACGCTCCGAGTGCAGGTACACCACTTTAGCGTTAGGGTTCTGGGTCATCATGAAATTACCCACTGCGTGCATCAAGTGGGTTTTACCCAGACCAACCCCGCCGTACAGAAACAGGGGGTTATAGGCCTGACCGGGATTCTCGGCCACCTGAGTGGCGGCGGCCCGGGCCAATTGGTTGGATTTGCCTTCCACAAAACTGGTAAAGGTGAAGGCGGGGTTAAGATTGGTCTTGTGTTTGATGGTGCCGCCCATGTCCACTTCCCGTGGGCGGTTTTCCTTGATGCTATTGCCTTTATTACCCGCTGCAACGGCAGCACGTTGGCTGACGGCGTGCTCCACAACCGTTACCGAACGCCCGGAGCGCCCGGTGGTGGTGTCCACATTGGAAGGGGTTGGCCTGGACTGGCGGGAACCGATGGCCAACACCACATTCATGGGTTCCTCATCCAGGGTTAATTCTTTCATCAACTCAGAGATGCGGCCCAGAAACTTCTCATTAACCCAATCCAGCACAAACCGGTTGGGTGCCAGCAGGCGCAATTGCACACCGTCCACTTCTGCCTGAAGCGGTCGGATCCACATGTTGAATTGTTGCGAGGGTAATTCTTCTTGTAGTCGATCAAGGCATTGATGCCATAGCGAACTTACCACTTGGCCAGCCCCCAGTGATATCAGCAGTAGAAATCAGAATGAAAGAAGAATGATATACCCCGAATGGTGACTTATCCACAGAAGAAAGTGAGTTTTTTCTTCCCCAACTCCTTGACGAATCATATGAATTTACCTGTGGACAAAACCTGCATGAACGGGGGTATAGGATGGGTACCAAATTGGGTATAACCACATCAACTTACTTATCCACAATTACGTCATCAGCTTCTGATCAGTTAATACCGTTTTCGGCCACAGTGTTATTATGAATATAAGATCATGTTTTTAAAACTTTTATTAAGCTTATCCACAGAAAACATCAAGCCTAGTAACAATAACCATAATCTTTTTTCTATCTATATATTATTTATTATTACGACCTGTGGATTGTGGAAAAACCTTTCCAATTCCATGCATTGACAGTGTTCAAACTTAACCGTAGAATTGCGCCTCTTTTTCCCATGGTGCCGTCCTGGTGTAAGCCACACCGGCGGCGACACTTGAACACTCAGAGCGATCGAATCATGAAAAGAACATTCCAACCCAGCAACCTGAAGCGCAAGCGTACTCACGGATTTCGTGCTCGCATGGCGACTAAAAACGGTCGTAAAGTTCTGGCTCGTCGTCGCGCCAAAGGCCGTCAGCGTCTGTCTGCGTAAGCGCTGAATCGGTGGCGTGAGCCCATTTTCGTTTCAACGTCACCAGCGTCTACTGACACCCGCGCAATTCAAGCGCGTATTTGACCAAACCGATGGTCGCGTCAGTCATTCCGCCTTCCTGCTGCTAGCAAGCAAAACCCAGCCCGAGCAACCTGCCAGGCTGGGTTTGGTCGTTGCGAAAAAGCACCTCAAACGGGCAGTAGATCGAAATACTTTCAAACGCATCGTTCGCACCCGCTTTCGACTGGCCCAGGATCAACTCACCGGACTTGATATTGTGGTGCTCGCCCGTCCCGGCAGCCGCGCCATGGAACCCCAGGAACTGGCCTCGGAGCTGGATAAATACTGGCCCCGACTGATACAGCGATGTCATAATCCCCAGCCAGACCGCAAAGCGCAAGCCAGGCATTGAGCTTCGGCTAGGGGGCATTCTGAAACAGATCGCGTTACTGCTGCTGAAATTCTATCGACTGGCTATCAGCCCGTTGATGCCGCCCCATTGCCGTTTCGAACCCACCTGTTCCGCCTATGCCCAGGAAGCGATTCAACACTATGGCTTTGCGCGCGGCAGCCTGTTAACCTTGCGGCGGCTATCTAAATGTCACCCATGGCACGCTGGCGGTTACGATCCCGTACCGGGCGCCCGTTGCTGCCGCGGACCTGACCAACCTGAATTCAATCCGACAGACAGTAAGTGAAAGATGGACTGGCAACGAACGTTACTGATTGCTGCCCTGGCAGTGGTTTCTTACATGATGATTCTGCAATGGCAGAAAGATTACGTGGATGCACCTCTGGCCGAGCAGGCAGAATCTTATTCACAAAGTTATCCACAGGATGGCACGGGCGATGTTCCCACTGAAGTGAGCAACGCTTCCACTGCAGATGTGCCGGTTGATCCCACCGTAACCAGCAGTGCGCCGCAACCGGACACCCTGACCCCAACTCAGGGGTTAATTGAAGTGGATACGGATGTGCTGTCGGTGAAAATCAACCCACTGGGCGGTGACATAGTCTATGTGGGGCTGAAGGATTATCCAGCCCAGCTCAGTACCCCCAATGTACCCATTACCCTGCTGCAATCCAATGATGCCCATACCTATATTTCCCAAAGTGGTTTGATCGGTCCCAATGGACCTGATGGCAGCAAAGACGGGCGGCCCCGTTACTCCAGTGAGCAGAACCGGTATCGAATGGAGGATGAGACCCTTACCGTCACCTTGCGTTTTCAGCAGGATAACGGCGCCCTCATCAACAAAGAGTTCAAGTTTGAAGCGGGCAGTTATGTTATTGACGTCAATATGACGGTGGAGAATAACAGTGACCAGACCTGGCAAGGGCTTATGTATGGTCAGATCAAGCGGGATAGCAGTGAGGATCCCGGTTTGAACTCTGCAGTGGGATTTGGTCTGCCCACCTTCCTCGGCGGTGCCTACTGGGATCAGGAAAAGGCGTACAACAAGATCAGCTTCGAGGATATGGCCGAAGCCCCCCTCAACAAACAGATTCCCGGTGGCTGGCTGGCCATGATCCAGCATTACTTCATGAGCGCCTGGATTCCGGATCAGGATCAGACCCATCATTATTCCACCCGGGTAGCCAAGGGCTTCAATATCATCGGCTTCACCACACCGAAAGCAGTGGTTGCGCCGAGTGAATCCCATACCTTCAGCGCCCGTTTTTACGCCGGGCCCAAAATCCAGAAAACCCTGAAAGCGCTGGTGCCGGGCAAGGGCCTGGATCTGGCCATTGACTTCGGGCCTCTGTTTTTCATTTCAGAAATTCTGTTCTGGTTCCTGGAAATGTTCCATTCCTGGACCGGTAACTGGGGCTTTGCCATCATCATGCTGACCATGTTGGTGAAATTGATTTTCTTCTATCCCTCCGCCCTCAGCTACAAATCCATGGCAAAAATGCGCAAAGTGGCCCCGGAGTTGACCCGCATCCGCGAGCAATATGGTGATGATCGCCAGAAACTGTCCCAGGAAATGATGAATCTCTATAAGAAAGAGAAAATCAATCCGCTGGGTGGCTGCCTGCCGATTCTGATCCAGATGCCTGTTTTCCTGGCGTTATACTGGGCTCTGCTGGAAAGTGTGGAGCTACGGCAGGCGCCTTTCCTGTTGTGGATCGAAGACCTGTCGGTGATGGACCCCTGGTTTGTGTTGCCACTGATCATGGGTGCCAGTATGTGGGTACAGCAGATGCTGAACCCGGCACCACCGGATCCCATGCAGGCCAAGGTAATGAAGATGATGCCGATCCTGTTTACGGTGATGTTCCTGTGGTTCCCGGCGGGGCTGGTATTGTACTGGGTTACCAACAATATCCTCTCCATTACCCAGCAATATGTGATCACCAAACGCATCGAATCCGGTGCCAGCACCTAGATAAATTACCGGCGTGTCACCACGCCGGTTTTGCCTTATGAATGACACACTTCGTGCATTAGATAACGACACCATCGCGGCACAGGCTACACCGCCTGGCCGGGGTGGCGTGGGTATCGTGCGGCTATCGGGGCCGCAAGCCTACACGATTGCCCGCACCCTGTGTAAACGCAGCCTGGCGTTGCAACCCCGTTATGCCCACTTTGCCCGCTTTCATGATGCTGAAGGCCAGGTCATAGACGAAGGGTTAGTGTTGTTCTTCCCCGGCCCTAATTCCTTTACCGGTGAAGACGTGGTGGAACTGCAGGGCCATGGTGGCCCGGTGGTGATGGCCAGTCTGTTGAATCAGGTGGTGGCCCTGGGCGCACGGGTGGCAAGGCCCGGCGAATTCTCCGAGCGGGCCTTTCTTAACGATAAAATCGATCTGGCCCAGGCAGAGGCCATTGCCGATCTGATTGATTCGTCGTCCGAGCAAGCCGCCCGTGGCGCCCTGCGTTCCCTGCAGGGGGCGTTTTCGGATCAGGTCAACACCTTGGTAGAACAGCTGATCGCCTTGCGCATGTACGTGGAAGCGGCCATTGATTTTCCTGAAGAGGAAATCGATTTCCTTGCCGATGGCAAGGTGCTTAGGGATCTGGACGGCATCATACAACAGTTGGAACAGGTCTTCCGCGAAGCCAACCGTGGTGTGTTGATGAAGGAAGGCATGAAAGTGGTATTGGCAGGCAAACCCAATGCCGGCAAATCCAGTTTGCTCAATGCGCTGTCGGGCCGTGATTCCGCTATCGTCACCGCCATTGCCGGCACCACCCGCGATGTGTTGCGCGAACATATTCATCTGGATGGTATGCCGTTGCACATAACGGACACAGCGGGATTGCGGGACAGCCCGGATGAAGTGGAACAGGAAGGAATCCGCCGGGCCTGGCAGGAAATAGAGCAGGCGGATCGCGTGATTATGTTGGTGGATGCCACCGAGGTGACCAGTGAAGACTTGTCTCCCCAGGCCCTGTGGCCGGAATTCTATGATCAGATTCCCCACCAGATCCCCCTGACGCTGGTACTGAACAAAATGGATTTGGTGTCCACTCCGTTGGTGATGGATGAACAGGGTAATACTGTCATCCCGCTTTCCGCTAAAACCGGGGATGGAGTGGAGGCCTTGCGGCAACACCTGAAATCCGCCATGGGATATGTGGGTGACAGTGAGGGCAGTTTTACCGCGCGCCAACGCCACATTGATGCCCTGCAACGGGCGAGTTCTGCATTGGAACAAGGCCGTCACCAATTGGTCTCGGCCGGCGCCGGTGAGCTGCTGGCCGAGGATCTGCGTCTGGCACAGGAACATCTGGGGGAAATAACCGGACGGTTTACACCGGATGATCTACTGGGGCGGATATTTTCCAGTTTCTGTATCGGTAAGTAGAACAGGCACCCTTCATTTGTCTCAAGCTGACAAATTGGCCAGTCTCTTGCAACTCTATTACGTTGTACTTTAAGGGTGACAGACAGGGTCAACATCATCGTGAGTCCCGCTGCTGTGCCCTAAATTTCCACATATCGTATGATATAAGCACACTAGTAGTGCCTGAATACCTTACCCATGGTCGGTTTGCGGAAATTCAGTGTTAATGGCTCAGGGTCTGGTTGAGGCAAGTCCATGAACAAAACGATTTTTCTTGTGAGTGTATTGATTCTGGCGGGGCTGAATTTGGCCTTACCATCAGTCGCAACCGCGCAGTCCATCTCACAACAAAACAATTGGTTTGGCCATCACCTGCCGTTTGATCCCAATGGGTCATCGCCTGCTGTCCAGTCGAACAAAAAGGTGTTTGCCCACTACTTTTTACCTTACCCGGTGAGTATTAATAACCGCAGTGGGGATCACAGTTATTACAATAAACATTACCTGAACCCGCATGGGGAAAACGACAAATTTCTCAACAAAGGTGGTTTGTTACGCCAACGACCGCTGCCACGGGTACCGCTTGCCGGTAAAGAGCATTTCAGGCTGAGTGACTTACGGCATGAAATCCAATTGGCAAAGGCCATCGGCATCGATGGGTTCGCCGTCAATATTCTGAGCCTGCACGGCCAACTGTGGCAACAAACTTTGCGCCTGTTGCAGGTGGCGGAGGAACAGGATTTTACCATTCTGATCATGCCTGACATGAACGCTCAGTTTAAAGCCGAGCCCGAATACCTTGTGCCTTTACTGAAATACCTTGATCAGTACTCCAATGCCCATCGGCTGCAGGACGGGCGTTTGGTGGTGGCGCCCTATATGGCGGAGAACCAAAGCCCCCAATGGTGGGCGGATGTAATCGCCCAGCTGAATGCGGCGGGTGTGCCCATTGCTTTTGTGCCGGTGTTTCACGATATGACAAAGCAATGGCAGAATTTTCGTCAACAGCTGAAGTCCGACACCAGATCTGTGTTAAGCGGTATTTCAGAATGGGGCCCCAGAACGCCGCTGGGAGCAGACCGGCTGCAGGAAAGGCTGCAACGAATGCACAAAGAAAATCTTTTGGTGATGAGTCCGGTGGCGCCGCAGGACATGCGACCCAAATCGTCCATTTTTACCGAGGCCAATAACAGTGAATCCTACCGCCGCATGTGGGAGTCAACCATTAACGCCGATGCAGATTGGGTGCACATCATCACCTGGAATGATTACTCAGAATCCACCGAAATCGCCCCCTCGACGGAAACCGGTTATGCGTTTTATGACTTGACCGCCTACTACATCCATTGGTTTAAACAGGGCAAACCCCCAATCCGGCGTGATGCCCTGTATGCCTTTTATCGAAACCAACCCTGGCAGGCCAGCACAACGTTTCCGGGGCTGGATAGAATGAATCCGCGTTTCGGTTATCCGGCCAAGAACGAAATTGAATTACTGGGATTTTTAACTGAGCCGGGTACGCTTCTGATTGGCATTGATGAGAAAGTGGAGCGTAAAGACGTAGATGCCGGTGTGGTCAGCTTCAAAATTCCAATGCAATCCGGTACGCCTTATTTTGCCTTGCTGCGAAATGGTCAGCTGGTTCAGAGCATCAAAAGCGGTACCCGAATACGTAACCAGGTGGAAATTTCCAACTTGATTTATCGAGGTGAAACCAGCCGCCGAATTAACCCACAAGCCGGAACAAATGCGGTCAGTTGGCCCTGGCTCAACACAGACTTTGGTAAGCAGGTACGCATTCTCAATCTGATGGAAAAATCCCCCTTTGAACCCCTGACGGATAACGGTGCTTATGTTCTGGAGGATCAAAGCTCGGTGGAGAATGGTGGTATTGGGTTTTCTTTCCCCAAGGCAGAATCAGAATCCTTCCGGATTCAATTTGACGTGAAAGCAACACCAAAGGGTTCGCAGTCGTTGGCGTTTGTTTTCAGTATTCTGCAAGACGCCGGTAAACCCATACCCTTGTTGCATCTGTTGGGTAAAAAAGACGGAGCTGCCTGCCTGGTACTGATGACGCAATCGAATCGTTGTAAGGTGAACATTACCCTGAATACCTGGTATCGGATGGAACTGAGCGCAACGTCACCCCGGAACAATGCCCCGGCTGTTTGGAGATTGAGTCTAAGGGACGGCAACGGCGTGGTGGTGCGGGAAACTCTGTCCATTGCGGATGTGAAGGTTGCCTCGGCAACCGGTTTACTGATCGACAGTATTGCAGCGCCGGAAATACGGTCAAAACTGTTTGTTGATAATCTTGTGGTCACCGCAGACCGATCAATATGATGAACACTGCTACCCAATCATCAGGCACCCTATAGGGAATATGGCGTGAGCGAGACAACCGTTGCTGGAGAAACGAATTCAATGAGAGATCGATTGCGCAAATTAACGAGTCACCGCGTGGTAAGAAAAGGTGCCTCACTTGCATTGCTTCTCTACCTCAGTCCCATTGTTGGCATGATCCTGGAAATCACCTTAATCCGGGTATTCTCTGCGGGGGCTGTGTTGGATTCATTCCGCGCGCTGATGACGTTTATGCTGATGGGACAGGGCGTGGTGACGTCGCAATTGTTGAAATATGCGCTTATCCCCAAGCTGGCTCAATTCAGAGCAAGAAACCAGGATCGTGAAGGCCTGGTGTTCGCCTTCTATTTTACCATGCAGGTGCTGCTCATATTGAGCCCTATCCTGTTTATTGGTTTGGTACTGCCGGATCAGATGTTGCAGTTTTTGGCACCTGGGTTTGATGCCGGCATCCGATCCCAGTCAGCGCATATGGTGCAGGTGGCGACCTGCGGCTTTGGTCTGTTGATCGTGATGGGTGCGATGACAGCGATACTGAATTTTCACGGTGTGTTCTGGGGGCAGCCGGTTGCCACCTTAATACTGAACTCCACGATTCTGATTGCGGTTTTGTGCTTTGGCTACCGGGCTTCAGAACCGTCCACCCAATTTCAATTACTGGAGCTGGCCACCAGTACGGGTTTGCTGTGTATGTTGTTGTTGATGTCGTGGCAATGCATGAAAGTCTGGCTCAGAACGTATCCGCAGGGTGAAGCCCCGCCATTGAAACACACACTCTATACCTCATTGTTGGCACTCATGCCGCAATTGATCCTGGTAGCGGCGGAGTTGGGAAAGCATCTATCGGTTAACCGGGTGTTATCCGAGTTGGGTGAAGGCACTATTGTGCTGTATATGTTGGCCTTTAAACTGTTCATGGTGGGTCTGCTGCCGGTCATAGCCGTGGTTACCATCATATTCCCGGATTTCAGCAGGCTGAAAACCAGCACCGATGATCAGCAGTTGGCAGCAAAAATCAGTAACGGGTCATTAAGGATTTTTCTTTTATCGGCAGCGGCCTCCGTCGTGATCTGGTTGCTGGCGCCGATCATCATCGACATCATCAGCTTCTTTGCCAACATTGAACTCACAGCACGTGACCTGGTGGTGGAAGTATACCGGGCGTTCTTATTGTTCACGCCGTTTTCATCACTGTGTATTTTTTATATGGAATCATCCTATGCGTTTGGCAGAAAAAAGATTGTCCTGACCTATTCCGTGATCAACACCGCTATTATTGCATTCCTGATGCCGGTGTTCGGTAGCCTGGGGGCCTTGAATGTGGTGTACGTTTACACCTGGGTTCAGGGCGTCTGCACAGTGATTTTCGGTTTGGCGTTGTATTACAGTTTGAAGAGAGCACCGGCGCGGGTTTAACCCGCATCCAGTTTCACTTCGTCAAACATAATCCGTTGCCTGACTTTCTTTGCTGGATTACCCCGGTAGATATAAAGGCTTTCAATATCCTTGGTGACGGTACTGCGAGCGGCAATAATGGCACCTTTACCGATGGTCACTCCTGGCGCAACAAACACATCCGTGGCGACCCAGGCTTCATCTTCTATCACAATGGGTTTGGTGATCAAATCAAAACTGGGAACGGTATAATCGTGGGTGCCGGTACACAGGTAAGAAGATTGTGATACCACAACATTGCGGCCGATGCTGATGAGGCCAAGGGAATACAACATGGTATTGTCGCCAATCCAGCTGTAATCGCCGATCTCGATCTTCCATGGATAGGTAATACGGGCACTGGGTCGAATCAATACGCCTTTCCCAATCCTGGCGCCAAACAACCTGAGCAGAAAACGGCGCCAGCCGAACATAAACTGTGGTGACATACCGAACAAAACCGGTTGCACAATCCACCACAGCTGAACAATCCAGGCAGAGCGGCCCCGTTCGCCGGGTTTGAGTTTGAAACTGTTTAGATCCTGGTACATAGATTAAGAAGAAAACTCCGTGATAAGGTTATTCAAGGATTGCCGGGAATGGTTCAACGTGGAAAAAAAGCGTTTGGCCCGGTGTTGCCGATCCGACGCGCTGAAGACCTGCCTGGTATGGGATTCACTCAGGATATCCGCGATGGCTTCGGATAGGGACGGGCTTTCCGAGAGACTGTACCCGCCCAGTGAAGCAATCACTTTTTTCATGCAGCCCCGTTGTGTACCGATCAATAGGGCACCGTGATGGGCAGCTTCGTACAGAACCAGGGGTTCGGCTTCGTTAACGTACTTGGTGGGAAAAATAAACGCATCCAGTTTTTGGTAGAACTGATCCTTGTCGGTTCCGTACAGTGGCCCGATGTAGCTAACCTGTTCCAGGTCTGCCTGGGCCTTATGAATGACTGCTTTTACATTGGGGTCCGATACCGGGCCCGCGATGTGCGCCTCAAACGGAATATTACGAGCCGCCAGTGCGTAACAGACCTCCACAAAGGTATCCAGTCCCTTGTCGAAAGTAAGATTGGCAAGATGGCCTATAACCAGGCGATCTGTCTGGGTTGCCGCCCCCGGATGCGCCTGCTCGGAAAAAAACGCAAGGTTGGATTGTACCCGAATCTGTCTGTGGTCAATGTGGTACAGCGCTACCAGTTTGTCTTTCATATCCTCGCCCAATACGATATGAACCGCGTTGCTTCCGGCAATCCGGTTGATCAGACGAAACAACCCACTGTAGCGGTTCAGGTAACTGAAAGAGTGATGATGAATGTACAGTTTCATTCCGAAGCAGCAACAGATGCTGAAATAGAAAATATCAAAAAGCTGACCGATGCCGCCATTCACGGAACGGTATACCAGGCATCGGGGATGCACAATGCCGTAGGCAATCAACCGCAGCAGACACACCAGTGTATGCAGAATCTTTAAAGGTAACCATAACGGCGTGTTAAACAATTTGGCCGCATAAGAAGGTACCGTATTGATGGTATGACACCTTATGTTCTGACTCTGCACCTGATCGAGCACCAGACTATTAATGGTGGACATGCCGTGAACCGGTTTCGGTAGGTCAACGAGAAAAAGCATTTTCAAACCTCTGTTCAAACCTGGTGACCATGAGTAAAAACCCCGTCTGCCCCGTCTGAGATATCCTTCATGAAGATTAAATTCCGAAACAGATAAATTCCGCCCAAAAATGCCAATGCCACCAGCATATAGTTCGATACGGTCATCAGGCTGCCGCGCAAAAAGTAGAACTGATAGGTGGCGAAGAAGCAATAAAAGCAACCAATCAATATGGTTCGCCGTTTGGACAATTCAAATAAATAGCGGTACAGCAATCCCAACAGCAACATACCCAGAATAGTGCCGATGAGTCCGCCATCCACATAAAACTCTGCCATCAGCGGGCTCGAGAGATTGCCAAAGGAATAGTTTCTGTCGTTGGCTACGTACATGCCGGTGGGTTCCGCTTTATTCGGCCAGACAAAGCGGGGTACAAAGAACAATATGGAAGAGGCAAACTGCCTGCCGTACTGAACCCCGTTGTGGTCCACCACCACTTTGGCATTCACCAGTTGCTGAAAAGCATCGAAGTCCGCGTTGTACGTGAGTTCCTTGGCGGGGCTTAGCTCCACCGTGTCTTCCAGTATGTTGAAGTCGAGGGTGTTGCGATATAAATCCGCAATGGGGAACACCACCACCATCAATGTCAGGTTCAGTGTAAACCAGAAAAACGCAGTATTTTTGCGTCGGGCATACAAAGCCAGCAGAACGACCGTCAGGATAATAGCGCCTACCCAGAAACGGGCGGTGGAAATAGGATTGTTGACAACGGCCACTAGAACCACGGTCAGAAACATGAACACAGTATTGATGTTCAACCAGGGTTTGCGCGATACGCTCACCAGCCGATTGTAGAAATCGTACATAAACAGCAACATGATGACGGTGGGAGGAACCCTCATCAGAGCGTTGATCATGGTGGTGATGTGTGTGCTGCCCCCCATCTTCTCCCCGAGTAATGTTGTCGCCTTATTGCGGGGCAGAAACAGCACATCAAATCCGGTGAAAGCAATCCCCAGAATGGTAAAAAACAGGGCGATCATAAACAAGTTGAAAGCCCCGACCGGTGAAATCAACCGGGTGGGAAGGATTTTCACAGTATTGGGCCCCCGGTACCAGGTACCCAACCCCAGATAGCCCAACTCGAAGAACACCAGTGCCACCGCCGTAATTAACCACGATGTTTCCACATCCTCCGTGGTATAGGCATCCACCCAGGGGAAGATACCCGCCTCAATCTGCAGCAGTGGTGCCAGAATCATGAAGATATAGAAGAAACACAGCACAGAAATATAGAGAAAGTCCACAGACTCGGTTACGGTTGCCTTAATCAGCAATACCCCGAAAATCAGTATGGTGGCCCAGGCCCCTACACTGGAGTAGCCAAAATCCAGCGCCATGAGCACCGGAATCAGGGCTATGCCCGTTGCTGATACTGTACTGAACCACAATCTCATAGAGGTATCCGGATCGAAAACTGCCGAGTTGAGGGGGATTTACCGGCCACTCTCAATCTCTGGCCGTCATCTGAAAAAAGCACAGAGCATGCCAATCAATCAGCCAAGGGTTGGTGTCCTTGACGATTAACCGTGCGTGACGGAATAGAGTTCCTGCGCCCGGGCAGGCGATTCAGGGGATGATTCTGCAACCCCCTGAAGCGATTTGGCCAGGTGGCTGACGGACTGTTCCCGAAGTTGGGCTAGGGCCTCATTGACATGGTCGAAATCAATATCCTGGTCCAGCCAGCTAAAACGGCCGAGGTCATCCAGTAATCGATCACCCAGGCCAAAGGCGTCCAGTATACTCTTGATCCGGGTGCTGGTTTTCCCAGGTGACAAGGTTACAAAATTCTTGTTAAGAATCAGTGAAAACGCCGTTGCGTGGAAGGAATCGGTCAACACCAACTGGGCATCCATAAAATAGCGCAACAAGGTGTTGGGGGAGCACATGTAAACAAACTTACCTTTTTGCATCACGCTGTTCATGGAACAGCTGAGCCGCACAATGGGTAGCCCAAGCCGTTTACTGACACTTTCTGCATATTCTTCAAAGGCGTCGCCGGAGTGCAGTTGGTAAACCAGTATATACGGAGCCATCTTCAATGGTTTGGCAGCGATGGCCTGCCATTCATCCCGGCTCAGTAAAAAGGTTGGGTCCAGTACGTGGTTGACGTTGGTGAATCCGCAATCGTTCAGAATCTGCTTGGCACTCATTTCACGGACATTGATGGCACTGTACTTGTTCATCATTTTGACCAGCGTGGCGGGATCAATGTCCGGTTGGGTGGTACCGAAGCTGGCGGAATAGGCGATGCAGCGCTTTTCCGCCGGGGCAAAATGCAGGAAGAAAGCTGGATCGTATGGTTGGGTGCCGATGTTTCCCCAAACCTGGTCACTGCCAGTGACGTAGATGTCTGCGCGTGGCGGATTGGATTTCAGTTCAGCGGGTGTGCTGTACAGGGCACCTTCCTTAATGGAGAAGCGTTTACGAAAGCGCTTGAACATGCGGTACGAAAAGCCGTAATTGATCATCTGGCTGAGCAGAAAAACAAGCTTATACAGAGGGTTGCGCTGCGAAACACCCCGGATATGGTAGCGCACAAAGGCCTGACGCCAGCTCTGCTCTTCCCGGGGCACGTAATTAATGATTTCCACCTCATGACCCAGTTTTTCGATGACGTGCTGTGTCGCATAGGTCTGTAGGAGCGAGCCATAATTCGCAACCGCATGTCTCGTGATTACCTTTACCTTCGCCATGAATTGTGCCACTCCAAATAGTCTCTGGCTGGTTTTGTGATGGTCGTGGGTTGAAAAACGCTGAACCAGCAATGTTCCCTGACGTGCTAAGTGCCCTGAATGCTCAAAGTTGATGTCGCAAGAGCCATCCTTCCCTTTGAATCTGCTTCAACACACAAGCTTCCTATCTCAACACACGGTAATGTACATAAATTCAGATGGATTGTTCACATCCGTTGCAGGCGGTTAGTGGAACGGATTTTACATTAGTCTGATTCTACTTAAAGTAGATTACCGAATTGTATTGGCATTTTTTATGCCAATTGAGTTTTGTGAATGAACGCACATGATTTGGACTGTTTTTATGGCCGTGTAAAGGGTGCCTCTTGAGATAGGCAAAGCGAAGTGATTTACTGCGCACCAAAAACAAGCATGGTGAATATCAATTGCACGAATTATATCCTTGCCTGTGTCTCCTCCCGCCGGCAATCGCGTAACCCGGACTAGGAAAGATCAAACAACCTATGTATAACCCTTCTACAGTCACCCCTGCTCACAAGGGTACGACATGTTGTGGTCATAAGAATCTGCTTTAATGGCACGGTTTTATCCGCCCGGGATTTGTGGTTTAAACGCACTAAAGGGATGTTTCCCCAAATATTCATCAGCTTACCCCGGGATGGGTGGCCGGGGCGGTATCAGGGCGGTGAAGTGGTTTGTGGTGTATCTGTCTCTATACAATATCTAACAATGATTGGCAGTATATTTGCAGAATATCCGCAACAATCGAAACCCGGTAATGGAATTAGTGAAATCACATGGTACATCTGGCGCAAACCGGTAGGTTGTTTGAAAGACTTACAAAAAGCTTACCAAAGGGAACGGACTTATACGCAACCTCAGACGCAACCCCACACTTATTGATGAAGGTGCGTCTGACGGGATTAATCCTTTGCTGCCTGGCCTGGCCGGTAGCAGCCGCTGAAGAGGATACAGCATCTTCGGGTAAAACGGATGTGCTGATGGACGTGAATCTGAGTCTGGATTTTACCGAACAATACGACAGCAATGTGTTCAGGGACGCTGACGATGACCGCAAAGTGGATGACTGGATCAGTATTCTCTCCCCCCACGCCCAGTTGGGCCTGGGCTATGGCATTTTCAGGGCCACGCTGGATCTGGATTACACGCAGGGGTGGTATCAGGAATCCGAAGACGACAACTATCAGGATCATTGGTTAGGCAGTGATTTGCGTTGGCGTTTCAATCATCGAAACGAGCTGGCGTTTCGTTCCCGGTTTGACGCTGCCCACGAAGACCGGGGCACCGAACTAACCGAAGGCGGTGCCCGCGTTGTGCCGGAACCCGTTGAATTCGATGCCCAGCGCCATGAACTGTGGTATCAATTAGGCACACGGCAATCCGTTGGCCGCCTGGTGTTGACCGGAACTTACTACGAGAAGCAGTACAGCAACTTCCGTGAGTTCACCCGCTTTCGGGATTATGAGGAAAACCGGGTAATGTCTGCGTTCTTTTGGAATGTGGCCGGCAGAACCGGGGTTCAGTTTGAGGCGACCGCACGGGACATCAATTATTTAACGGATCCGACACCGGTCTCGGGCCAACCGGATACCCTGGACGCATTGGCCACGGAGTTCCTCACCGGGGTGAACTGGAATGTCACCGGTAAAAGCAATGCCAGTGTGTTGCTGGGCTATCGGCAACGGAATTTTGATGACAATGACCGTGAGGATTTTTCCGGACCCAGCTGGCGCATTGATACCCGCTGGTCACCGAAAGAGCATATGGCATTTACCCTCCTGACGGCGCGGGAAGATCGTGAAACCAACGGATTGGGCAGTTTCATTGATGTGAAGACCACCCGGGCCGGCTGGGAGATGGACTGGAACTCGAGGTTTTCCTCAGTGCTGACCCTGTTGGTGGACAAGGAAGACTATGAAGGAACAGAGGATGGACGGGTGGACACCAACCGGGTTGCCCGCTTTGATTTTGAGTACCACATGCGTTACTGGCTGGATTTCGGTGTCAGTTTGGTGAATGAGAGAAATAATTCGGATATAGACAGATTCAATTATGAGCGAAATCTGTTTTTGTTGTTTATGAAAATTTCAAACGAATAGAAATGGAACCAGGAATCGAGACTATGCACAGGGTAATGACTTTCAAGTTCTTGGTGGCGATAGCATGGCTGTTATCGTTCAGTTCAGTGAGTGCGGCCACGCAAGTGGAGATGTCGGAGTATGTATTGGGATCTGGTGACTCTATTCGAATCCAGGTCTATGGTGAACCCGATCTGACGGTGGAAACCCAACTGACAGACACCGGTATACTTTCCTACCCCTTTATAGGGGAGATCCGCCTGCTGGGAATGACCGTGGGCGAGCTGCAGAAAAAAATAACCGAGGGATTGTCAGGCGATTATCTGGTTGATCCCAAGGTGACGGTTTCAATACAACAGTATCGTAATTTTTACGTTAATGGTGAAGTGACCAGGCCGGGTGGATTCACGTTCCAACCCGGTCTGACGGTGCGTAAAGCCATATCGCTGGCTGGTGGATTCACCGAACGAGCGTCTAAAGGCGAGATCTACCTTATTTCCGAAAAAGAGGAAGGCGCCGAACCCAGAAAAGTGGGCCTCAATACAAGAATCAAGCCCGGAGACATCATTACCATAGAACAAAGTTTCTTCTGATTATCCGGCATCGTCAGATGCTCAGCACAGGACTGGCAAATCATGACCATGAAAAAAGACATTACGCTGTTCGCCCAAACCTATAAACAGGAGGGGGAGAACGATCTGCAACGATACTGGCGTACGGTAAAACTGTATAAGTGGTACATCATGGGATTCGTGGGCACCGTAACCCTGCTTACCATGTTCTATGTGTATTCAATGGATCCCATTTACCGTGCCAATACCACTGTATTGATCGAAAGTCAGGAAACCAAAGTCCTGTCCATTGAAGAAGTGTATGGGCTCAATACGGAAGATCAGGAATATTATCAAACCCAGTTTGAGATTCTCCGCTCCAGGGATCTGGCTGAGCGTGTGGTGAAGCACCTCGACCTCACAGCGCATCCGATGTATGACCCGGCTCAGGCCAAGCAGGGGATGATCGCAGGCCTGATGTCCATGGTGAGCGAGCCTCCGGTTGAACTGACACCAACGCAGACCCTGGAACAGGTCGTGGATACGGTGATGAAGAATCTTTCCATCACCCCGGTGAGAAACACCCAGCTGGTCAGCATTACCTTTCATTCACCGGACGCGAAGGTGGCGGCGGAAGTAACCGACACCTATGCCGAGCAGTACATTAAACACCACTTGGAAGAGCGGGAAGGCGTCACTCTGAAGGCCACCGACTGGTTGAGCGACCGCCTGGGCGATCTGCGCGAAACATTACAGGAATCGGAGCAGAAACTGCAGGCGTATCGGGAATCAGAGGAGCTGGTGGACGTGCAGGGGGTGCAGACTCTGGGTGCCGACGAAATCGAGGAAGTCACCCAACGCTATGTGGAAGCCAAGCAGATTCGATCACAGGCGGAAACCACCTACGAACAAATGCGGGAGCTGGGCCCGAATCCACCGGCATATCAGCTGCTGGCAATACCCTCCATACAGTCCAATGACCTTGTATCTGCGTTGAGTCAGCGTAAGTCGATGGCGGATTCCAAGGTAACCGAACTTAGCCAGCGCTATGGGCCCAAACATCCCAAGATGATCTCGGCGCTTTCTGAAGCCAGTTCGGCCGAAGACCAGTTGTATCAGCAGATTCTCAGTGTGGCCGATGGCATCAGAACCAATTATTTTGCTGCGTTGCAGACAGAAAAGGCCCTGCAACGCCAGTTGTCGACCGCAAAAAGTACTCTGCAGGATATCAATCGGAAAGAGATCAAACTACGCGAACTGGAGCGCGAGGTGGAAACCAATCGCAAGCTCTTTAACATGTTCCTGACGCGGGCCAAAGAGACAGAAGAGGCCAGGGGCCTGCAGGCGGCGCACGCTCGTGTGGTGGATCCTGCGGTGATTCCGCAGAAGCCGGTGAAGCCGAACAAGTCCATCAGTTTGATCGTTTCCGTCTTTCTCAGTTCCGCGTTTGCAATCGGCATCGCGATCTTTAAGGAATCCACCCGCAATACTGTGCGCACCAGTGATGATGTGGAGGAAAAACTGGGTACACCGCTGCTCGGTTTCCTGCCCAGGGTAGCAGGCAACAAAAGTACATCCACCTACCATAGCTTTCTAAGTGATCCGCAAAGCCATTTTGCAGAGTCAATGCGAACGGTGCGAACATCGTTTGTGTTATCGAATATGGATAATAACAGCAAGGTGGTGCTGGTAACCTCCTCGGTCCCGGATGAAGGTAAATCCACCGTGGCCCTGAACCTGGCGGAAGCGCTGGGTAGTATGGAAAAAGTGTTGTTGATAGACGCCGATTTGCGGCGGCCTTCATTAACCAAAGTACTGAGCCTGGATCATCACTTACCTGGCCTGACCCAGTTAATCAGCGGTAAGTGCAGCCTGAAGGAATGCATCTTTGATGTTGAAAGTTCCTCAATCAGCGTAATCACCACCGGTAATGTGCAGGGGGTTAATCCTCTGGAAATCGTGTCTTCCAAACGCATCGGCCTGTTGATCAAACAACTGGCGGAAAAATACGATCGCATTATTATCGATTCTCCACCCATCCATGCGGTGAGTGATGCCCTGGTATTGGCCGCCCAGGCGGATAGCGTCATGTATGTGGTAAAATGCGATGATACACCTGCACCGGTGGCTGCCAAGGGCATCAAAAATCTACGTGCAGTGGGCGCCAAGGTTGCCGGCGTGGTTCTCAATCAGGTTAACGTGAAAAAAGCAGCCCATTATGGCGGGGATGCCGAGCATTATTTCTCAGATTACGGTTATTCCCGGGTTGAAGCGAAAGTATGAGTACTGAATACGGTTGAATGATCACTTATGTATGATTTGCACTGCCATCTGTTACCGGGAATCGATGATGGACCGGAGACGGTCGCAGAGTCGGTGGCGTTGGTGCGTGCAGCCATGGCCGATGGCATAACCCATGCCATCGTTACTCCGCATATACATAACGGCCGCTGGGATAACGACATTGCTTCCATCGGCAAGGCGGGCAGGGCATTGGGTCAGGCCCTGCGTGAGCAGAATATTCCGCTGCGCTTGAAAGCGGCGGCGGAAGTGCGGTTGGATGCTGAGCTGCCGGCCATGGTCAAGGCCAACAGGTTGCTGTTTCTTGGCTATTGGGAGCAACATCAAATTCTGCTTTTGGAAATGCCCCACGGTCGTGTGCTTCCCGGAACGGATAAAATGATCGCCTGGTTACGAAAAAACCATATCATTCCCATGATTGCCCATCCTGAGCGTAATCGGGAGATTATGAAAAATCCGGCCAAACTCAAACCACTATTGAAAGAAGGGTGTCTGTTGCAAGTGACCGCTGGATCTCTGGTGGGCCAATTCGGTGAAGGGGCACAGCGTATCGCCAAGGCACTGCTGGATGAAGATCTGATTACCATTCTGGCCAGTGATGCCCATAATATAAAAAACCGGCCACCTAATCTGGCAGCCGGTTATGAAGAAGTTGCACGCGTGGTGGGGGATGAAAGGGCCGATCGTTTACTTCACCACAACTCGCGGATGATATTTGAATCATCCATCAGCCCTTATATCCACTAACCGGATCCGTGTTTCCGGCGGGTTTAGAGCTCCGTTACCTGTACGTTATCGACCAGTAATCCCGTGGCACCACCGTCATTTTGAACGCAGCGAAACACCAGGGAGCCCAAACCGGAAAGCGGGTTATCGAACGCCAAGTCGGTGGCCATTGCGACGATACCCAGGCGATCACTGATGGTGACATCGTATTTATTCAGGCCGTCTACTTTCATTTCCACACGGTACCAGCGGTTATTCTCCACCGTTGATGGTGTCAGCACGGATTGATTGCTGTCACCGCCACTGGCCATGGTAACCCCGGACACGGCACCGCCATCCAACACCAAGGTGGCGCCGGTATTGCCAGCGGAATCCGCAAGGTTCACCTCATACTGGATATAGCCGTTACGGCTTGCGGTAATTTGAAAATCAAACTGTACTTTGATCTTACCCGTGCCGGGTGAGATAAAGCTGTAACCAAAACCCAGATCGCGGTTTGCTGTGGCATCGTAATAATCAATGGCTTTGAAATTGGAGGCCGCCGTAAATGGCGATTTGATGTGAGCACTGAGTAACGACTGCGATGCACTGTAGTTGCCCAGTCGCCAAGGCCAGCTAACCATACTGGGTTGCGGTGGCTGGCGCCGGCTGCTTTGTGCATGGTACAGCATATTCTGAACCCGGATCTGGGATTTGATACTGACACCGCCAGTCATTTCCTGAATTACCTTTCCACCCCGGGTCATACGAAACACCGGCGTGCCGTCGCGCATGGGGGCGCGGAAACTGGTGATACCGGCGGCGGCTACCTGCCTTTGCACTTGACCGTTAATGTCGATCTCGAGGGTGGCAGGAGCGGTCAGGAAAGCTAGAAGCTCCACTTCGTTGTTGGGGGTACCGCCGTGAATAGCATCCATTATCTCGGTTTGTTGGGCATTTGCACCCAGCGCCGTCGCAGTATGGTGTTCACGGTAAAATGCATACAGGGCATCGCGAACGATCTCCGGTTTACCCAGTTTGAACCACTGGGTATAAAAGGTTGCGAGATCGTAAAACCCAAACCGGGTACCGGTGGAGGGTGAAATCTCGGTGCCTTCGGAATAATCGTTCCAGGTGATAATTTGTACCATATCAGCGCCGCCATTGATGGCGCTCATCCACAGAGTGCGCATGGCCAGACTGTTGCGGGACTCGACGTAGGTGGACACTTTGTGACGCACGTCCTGAGGGGCTACCGGCGCCATCCATTTTAACCCATAGGCCTGGGCTTCAACGGGATCGTTCACCAGGCGTTCAGAACCTTCAGGAGTTCGTGGCCCCCAATCCGATACACCATACAGTACGTCCTGATAACTGGTGGGAAACTCACTGATAAAATCCTGCAGATCCGCCCGCCAGCCTTGATAGACGGGCAATAACGCCACATCGATGCCATATGTGCGCAGTTTTTGGACTTGCTCAACCCACCAGGCCGGGGATTGACGCTCTGCGTAGTAGGGTGCGATCAACAAGCGGCCGTCCGCCAGGCGATAGGCCGCCGGTTTGGATGCCAGCTGCCGAATCATGTCCACGAATCCACTGGGGTCGGATAACGAAATCATGTCCGGCATCAACAGGATATGAAAATCATCGTATTCTTGGGCGGCCAAATCCAGAATCTTGACGGTGCGATCCCAGTTGTAGCCGGAATAATTGAGAATATCCACGGCAAAACCATCAATACCCATATCGGCGGCCAGGCGAATTTCCTGGCGCATATCGGTGTTGATGAAATCCTCGTAGGTGGGTATGGGAGCACGGTCCAGCGGCTTTTGCCGGATCATACCGCCCTTACTGTAAAACTTACTGTTCTCGCCGTAAGGGTTCATATAGTGGGCACGGTAATAACCTTCAGAAGGTATCTTATTGCTGAGCGAGATCGGGTAAGGGGTAAAATAGTGGGCGAACACCTTTTTGTTACTGGCGGTGAGCTGGGACCGTGGCGCCTGATCAAAAGGCAATAATGCAGAATCAACAACCAAAGTATTACTTTGATTATTGTTCTCAGTCTGACCACCAGAGGTGGTGTTGTTCGTTTGTCCGGTCTGGCTTTCCGGGTTGGAATTGCTTGTATCGTAATCGGAGCTGGTGTTGCTCGTTTGATCGGATGTCGTCAATTCACTGCTGGCGCCTTCTTCCGCGCCGCATGCTGCCAGTAGCATCGCGCTGCAAAGCGTCGCTGCCAGTAAAAAAAATCTAACTGTCATGTTACTGCCTTTAAATATTCAGCCTTTCATTTTTTTTATGGGCTGAAACAACGGTTAAGAAATGAAATAGCGTGGTAAGTTTATAGGCAGAAAACCGCTAGGAAGTCTTTAAATTCATGTATTTGTAAAATTTGCAAAGTCGCGGGCAAGGATTGAGTGAACGGAGTCAAACTAATTGCGGAACCAGTCGGTCTTTGTATGTTTAATAGACAGAAGACGGGGGATGAGGAGGGGACAGCAGAAAGGGTAAGTTAGCAAATGCCAACCAACCCTTGCAACATTTTAGTGCGTATGAGGAGAGCTAAAACTGGTAACTGATAACGGAGTCACACATTTATCCGCGGTATCGATCCTGGTTGGCAAGAAACCATTGGTAGGTTGCCTGCAACCCGGCTTTCAATTCGATACTGTATTGCCAACCCAGGTTCTTCAGGGTTGAAACATCCATAAGCTTGCGCGGTGTGCCGTCCGGTTTGGAGCTATCGAACACCACCTCGCCGGTGTACTCGGTGACTTCCGCCATGGTGTGGGCCAGCTCGGCAATGGTGCAATCGCGGCCGGTACCCACATTAATGTGGGACAGCATGGGGTCGGTATGTTTCTGAAATGTTTCTACCGGTAGATTCATCACGAAAATGGAGGCGGCCGCCATGTCATCCACGTGCAGAAACTCCCGCATGGGTTTACCGGTTCCCCACACCACCACTTGGGGATCCTGATCCAATTTAGCCTGATGAAAACGGCGCATCAACGCGGGGATCACGTGCGAATTCTCAGGATGGAAATTATCGTTCTCACCGTACAGATTGGTGGGCATCACACTGCGGTAGTTGCGTTGGTATTGACGATTGTAGGATTCGCATAACTTGATGCCGGCGATTTTCGCCACCGCATAGGGTTCGTTGGTTGCTTCCAGTACTCCGGTCAGCAGGCTGGATTCCTTGATGGGTTGTTCAGCGAACTTGGGATAAATACAGGAAGAGCCGAGAAACAGTAAATCATTTATGTTGGCCAGGTGTGCGGAATGAATAATGTTGCACTCAATCATCAGATTTTCGTAGATAAAATCCGCCGGATAATTGTTGTTGGCCGCAATGCCGCCCACCTTGGCAGCGGCCAGGTAGACGGCGTCAATATTTTCACTGAGGAAGAAATTGCGAACCTGCAGTTGATCAAGAAGATTGAGCTCGGAGCGGTCACACACAACCAGTTCAATGGCAGGATCCTGTTGTAACTGACGAACTATGGCGGAGCCGACCATTCCTTTATGGCCGGCCACGAAAACGCGTTTCATATTAACCCTCGAGCGTTACATTGATATCGAAACCATTGGTTTTCAACAACGCCAACTGGCGGGCCTGTTGCAGATCCGACTCGATCATTTCGGCGCACATGGACTCCACGCTGATTTCCGGTTCCCAACCGAGATTGCGCTTGGCCTTGGACGGATCCCCAAGCAAGGTTTCCACCTCGGCGGGGCGGAAGTAATTGGGATCAACCTTAACGATGACGTCACCGACTTTTACACCTGGCGCCAGATTGCCATTGATGCTCTCCACGCACCCGACTTCATTGACGCCGGTACCTTCAAACTTCAGGGTAATGCCCAGTTCTGCAGCGGCCATGCTGATGAATTCCCGCACCGAGATCTGTTTGCCGGTTGCAATCACATAATCGTCCGGTTGCTCCTGCTGCAGCATCATCCATTGCATACGAACGTAATCCTTGGCGTGGCCCCAATCGCGCAATGAATCCATGTTGCCCATGTAAAGACACTTCTCCAAACCCTGCGCGATATTGCACAAGCCCCGGGTTATCTTACGGGTAACAAAGGTTTCGCCGCGCCGGGGCGATTCATGATTGAACAGGATGCCGTTACATGCATACATGCCGTAGGATTCACGGTAATTGACAGTAATCCAATAGGCGTACAATTTGGCGACTGCGTAGGGTGAGCGGGGATAGAAAGGGGTTGTTTCCTTTTGCGGAATTTCCTGCACCAACCCGTACAGTTCGGAGGTGGAGGCCTGATAAAAACGGGTCTTGTTTTCCAGGTTCAAAAAGCGAATGGCTTCCAGCAGGCGCAAAGTACCCATGGCATCCACATCCGCTGTGTATTCCGGTGCCTCGAATGACACCGCCACATGGGATTGTGCACCCAGATTGTAAACTTCGTCCGGTTGAATTTCCTGAATGATGCGGGTCAGGTTGGAGGTATCGGTGAGATCACCGTACTTCATTATGAAATTAACATCACTTTCGTGGCGATCCTGGTAAATATGATCCACACGCTGGGTATTGAACTGTGATGAGCGACGCTTTATCCCGTAGACCTTGTAGTTCTTTTCCAAAAGAAACTCGGCCAGATAGGATCCATCCTGACCGGTGATCCCGGTTACCAGTGCAACTTTTTGCTTTGCCATTGCTACTATACCTTATCCATTTTCTGAAGTGGTTCTGATACTGCCCCCGACCAATAACTCCAGGTCGGATCTGAACCGAGTCAGAATAGCATCCTGATTCAAGTTCGTCTCGGCGTAGCGTCTGGCTATTGGATTCACCCCATTGCGTGAAGCAGCCGCCAACTCGCTTTCCAGTCCATGCAAAAATCCATCCAGATTCTCCGGATCGACACAACTGAAGATGCCCGGGTGCTTGGCGGCAATCCGGCCCAGCTCGGTATGGGGCTCCGCTGTGACCACCGCGTGCCCTCCGGCCGACAGAATATTGGTGAGTTTGGAAGGCAGCACCGCGTCGGCCGCCCCTTTGCGCTGAATCACCAAATGGACATCCGCTGCCGCCAACATGGTGGGTACCGATTCCCAGGGCAGAAGCGGTTTGAAGTATACATTATCCAGTCCCCGGGACCGAGATTGATTTTCCAGAACCTCTTTATGGGCACCGGAGCCCACAATGAAAAACTTTATCTTACGGTTATGGGCCATCGCGGCGGCGGCATCCAGTAACAACTCCAGTCCTTGCTTAGCGCCAATATTACCGGCGTACAGCACCAGCTTTTCATCGTCGGCCACCCCCCATTCCTGACGTAGCGGAGCGCCGTCAATCCCTGGATGGACAAAATGGGTATCGGACCAATTGGGAAAAAACATTATGCGCTCAGGATCCACGCCTTTGCTTTGTGCCCTTGCCATCATGCTGTGCGAAATGGTGGACACTGCATCGAAACTGCGCAAAATGAACCGTTCCACACGAAATGCCAGGCGGGCCAGTCTACCCTGGCCATTGGATTTAGACATACTCAATCCAAACATGGCATCCAGCTCGAAATCCTGCACATGCAACAGGCTTTTTATGCCAAACAACTTGCAGAACAACAGTGCCAACGGGGTACAAAACAGGGTTGGCTGTACCACCATCAGTACCCGGGGTTTGCGCCAGCAACTGAAAAACAATGGTACCGCCGAGGTCAGTGCAAACGAAATCAGATGCATCAGGCGTTTAATGGTTGTGGGGCTTTTCGGGATATAGTGCGGACAGCGAGTGACGCTGATGTTGCCCGACTGCTCTGTTTGATACACCTTGTTGGAATAGTCGGAATGGCACTGCCACTCCGGATAATAGGGTGCCGCGCAGATCACCTTCATCGAATCATCTTTGTCGGCAAACCACTTTACCATTTCACCGTTGTACTTTCCGATCCCGGTGAGCTCCGGGCTGTAGTTCAGAGAATACAACAACAGCGTGTCACGGTTTTTCATATAGAACTGTCCTCTGGAAATTCAGGTATTCAGTATGCGTTCTTGTTAACAAACCCTTTTGTTAAGGTTGCCAGCAGAATTTTGAAATCCATCCATAGGGACCAGTTGCGTATGTACTCCAGGTCAAAGTCGATACGCTTCTGCATTTTATCCAGAGTGTCGGTTTCACCGCGCCAACCGTTCACCTGAGCCCATCCGGTAATACCCGGCTTCATTTTGTGGCGCAGCATATAGAACGCCACGCGCTTGCGGTACTCCTCATTGTGAGCCACGGCGTGGGGGCGCGGGCCCACCACAGACATGCTGCCACCCAGAACATTCAGAAACTGCGGTAACTCATCCAGGGAAGTGGAGCGCAGGAATGCACCGAACGGTGTGATCCTGCTGTCGTTGCGGGTTGCCTGAGTCACTTTACTGCCGTTTTCGGTAACCCGCATGCTGCGAAATTTAAGTACGGAAATTTTACGACCATCCAATCCGTAGCGGTTTTGTTTGAAAAAAACGGGGCCGGGGGATGTAAGTTTTACACCAATGGCGATGAACAACATGGGAATGGCGATCACCACCAGAATCAGGGAGGCCAGGACAAGATCTTCCAAACGCTTGAGAAAGGACCAGCCACCCCGCATGGGCGTGTCGTATACACTGACGGTCTGAATATCGCCCACTTGTCCGATGCGCGCGTGCAGCAGATTGTAGATGAAAAAGTCGGGTATCAGATGCACATCCACCGTGGTATCACCGAGACGGCGCATAATCTCTTCGATACGGTTTTTGGCCGAGAAGGGCAGCCCCACAAAGAGCACCTCTGTTGCACCGGCCTTGGCCTCTAGCACACCGTCTTCAACATTACCGCGCACAAAGGGGCGCAGGGTTTCTTCCAACCGGTCAGGCTGGCGATCGTCGTATATACCCACCAGCCGGTAGCCCGTTTCCGGGTGCTCCAGCAACTCCTTGGCCAGCATGCAGCCCGAATCGGACAGCCCGATAATGGCCACATTACGGCTGTTGAATCCCCGGCGACGCAGGTTAAACAGAAACAGCCGGAAGCCTGCACGCCAGCCGCACAAGCTGGTTGCCGTGAGCATGATCCACAGCGCCAGGGATACCCGCGAGTAGTGATCTGCCACCTTGGCAAAGAAAACGAATATCAATAAGGGGAAGAGGGTGATCATCCAGCTGAGCACGGTAGAAAACAGCATCTCCGACAGGGCCCCGGCGCGCCAGGAGCGGTATAACCAGAACATTTCAGCCACAAAGGTGTATGAAACCGTGGCGATCATGGCTAATAGAAAATGCTCAAAGTTGTAATCAATACCCAGCGCCAGAATGATGAAATACCACGTAAACTGGATTATGGCGATGTCCACCAGCCGGTATAAAAACGCAAATTGATTGACATTGTTCCTAACAAATCCCTTGGCCATTTTACTTCACCTTTTGTTTTGACAGTGATCCTGGGGTCCACCATCTGATTCACAGCAGACGATATCCATTCATGATGTACACCTGATGAAACGAGTTCACCGGCGCTACCGGTTACTGTTGTTTCAGATCAATTTCGAGACCTGAATACCCCTAAGTGTGTGTTCGTATACCGCAGGGGCAACGGAACTCAGCAAAAACCAAGCCAGCTGGAGACAGGAAAGATTTATCTTGTTAAACCCAGGAATGAAGGAGCATAGAAAAAGAGCACCAACGATCCTTGTTGTATGCAGATCAATCAAAAGCTGACTTGAATTACTCTGATTTAGTAATCACTTAGAAAAAGTGTCGCTGGTATAGCACACTTCAAAACATTATGGGAAGGAACGCCTAAGCAATTGTGACAGTTGAAAAAAATTATCTGATAACCGTAAGAAAAGTGATGAATTGAAATCCTGAAATGGCGTTGATTAACTGATCAAGGCTGGTGCAGTGGGGAGGTAAGTGCACCAGAACGTTGTGTCCAGTACCCAATGATAACCAAAGATTATTATCGGAAAACCGTAAAGCTTTTTTCTTTTCTCCGCCCCTGACATATAATGTGCGGCCTTTTCCGCCCGTAACCGACGGCTTAACAACGGGCGGAAAACCCAGAGATGCCAACCTTTGCAGGTGCATGCGGGCGCAATCGCGGGCAAAGAGGCAGACGGCAAGAGGCAAGAGGGCAGATTCGTGGATTATCCAAAGCAGTACGGAGTCATCATTATTGGTGGCGGTCACGCCGGTACCGAGGCGGCACTGGCCAGTGCCCGCATGGGGGTGTCGACCCTGCTGCTGACCCACAACATCGAAACCCTGGGCCAGATGTCCTGCAACCCGGCCATCGGTGGCATTGGTAAAAGCCACCTGGTGAAAGAAATCGATGCCCTGGATGGCGCCATGGCCCGCGCCACCGACCGCGGCGGCATCCAGTTTCGTATCTTGAACTCCCGCAAAGGCCCGGCGGTGCGGGCCACCCGTGCCCAGGCCGATCGCATCCTCTATAAAGCGGCTATTCGTGAGATCCTTGAAAACCAGTCCAATCTGGATATCTTCCAGCAGGCCGCCGACGACCTGATTGTGGAAGGTGAGACCATTAAAGGTGTGGTCACCAATATGGGGGTGCGCTTTTTTGCCCAATCCGTAGTGCTCACCGCCGGTACCTTCCTTGGCGGCAAGATTCACATCGGGCTGGATAACCATGCCGGTGGTCGTGCCGGTGATCCGCCTTCCATCGCCCTGGCTCAACGCCTGCGGGAGTTGCCATTCAATGTGGACCGGCTGAAAACCGGCACGCCGCCGCGCATCGACGCCAAAACCGTGGATTTTTCGGTGATGACCGAACAACCCGGGGATACACCGCTGCCGGTGATGTCCTTTATAGGATCTTTGGAAGAGCATCCGCGCCAGATCAGTTGCTATATCACCCATACCAATGAGCGCACCCACGACATCATACGGGGTGGACTGGACCGCTCCCCCATGTACACCGGGGTGATCGAGGGCATCGGGCCCCGTTACTGCCCGTCTATTGAAGACAAGATCCACCGTTTCGCCGACAAGGATTCCCACCAGATCTTCATCGAGCCGGAGGGCCTGACCACCCACGAGTTGTACCCCAACGGCATCTCCACCAGCCTGCCCTTTGATGTGCAGCTGGATCTGGTGCATTCCATCCGCGGTATGGAAAACGCCCATATTCTGCGCCCGGGCTATGCCATCGAATACGATTTCTTTGATCCGCGGGATCTGAAGTATTCCCTGGAGACCAAGTTCATCAACGGCCTGTTCTTTGCCGGCCAGATCAATGGCACCACCGGCTACGAAGAGGCCGGTGCCCAGGGTTTGTTGGCGGGCATGAACGCCGCCCTGCGGGCTCAGGAAAAAGACCCCTGGACCCCGCGCCGGGATGAAGCCTACATCGGCGTTCTGGTGGACGACCTGATCAGCATGGGCACCCTGGAACCCTATCGCATGTTCACCAGCCGGGCCGAGCATCGCCTGTTGCTGCGTGAAGACAATGCAGATCTGCGGCTAACGGAAAAGGGCCGTGAGCTGGGCCTGGTGGGGGATGAACGCTGGCGCCGGTTCTGTGATAAAAAAGAAGCCATCGAACGCGAAGAACAACGCCTGCGCAGCACCTGGGTGCTGCCGGAATCCGCCATGGCGCGGCAGTTAAATCCGAAACTGGGCAACGTCATCGGTCGCGAGTACAGTTTGAAGGATCTGTTGCGGCGGCCTGAATTGAGTTACAGGGATATCGCAGCCCTGACCCCGGAACTGGACGTGGATGCCGCAGTGGCCGAACAGATTGAAATCACCGCCAAATACGAAGGCTACATCGCCCGCCAGCAGGATGAGGTGGAACGACTGCGGCGCAGTGAAAATACCCCCTTGCCGGAGGATTTCGATTACGACGGCATCTCCGGCCTCTCCAATGAAATCAAAGCCAAACTCAGCCAGGCCCGACCACACACCCTGGGTCAGGCCAGCCGTATCCCCGGTGTTACCCCGGCGGCGGTATCCCTGTTGCTGATCCATCTGAAAAAGCGTACGGCCCAATCCCGCAAGAGTGCATAGGGGGATAAAATGAGTGCGTACGGCATCATAGATGGCCATGTGTAGGCAGTTATCGGATTTTCTATTCCATAATTAACACGGTTTAAAATTCGAAGGGCTTAATTTCGAAAAAATTTATCTCTGTTTTGTCTGTGTAGTGAGATCACTATTTTGATTTGCTGCATAGAACTTCGAACTGCTACGACCCAGCATCCAGTTCACGCAGATACAATTATCATTATTCGATTGAATATTTCAGGCAGCATGCACATGGTTGAAGCGGTTGTTTTATTTATATCCGGGACACTTTTATTATTCATGGTTAAAAAGGTATACCCATTTAGTCTGAAAGAATTTAGTCCTGTGGTTTTGTTTATTCAACAACATCCGAAATTCAACCTGGCTGTCGGAATATTGTCATTGCTTTATTCGGTTTTCTTAACGGTTCAGTTAGTTTGGTAGAAATAATGCCCTGCAAACTAAATCTGTTTGAAAGTACCTCTTATGATTTCCAGAACAGATAATACGATGTGGAAGAGTAAAACTGCTTTAGCTGCATTTTTTTTGGCTATCCTGGCATTCGTCATTTCTGCACACAATATCAGACAAAAGATCATCGTTGATCCGCTTTCGAAAGAAGATCGAGACTTCGTAACCAGCGCCATAATGAAGTCTGATGAGCTACGCAACAAAATCGGGTCTGTCCAGGAGGTTGAGTTTCATGGTGGTATCTATATTGAGAAACTTTCTGAATTATCTTATGGCGTTAATTTGATAACGGAACAGGATCGTGTTGGCGCAGACTTGAGAATTAAGAGATTTGAGCATCAGATCGTAGAGGCCAGGTTAGTTCATTTGTCACTTAACGTTCATGAGGCTTTCTTGATAGAACTCTTAGAGGTGGATGATGCGCTGGGTGTGAGACACAGTATGAGCACCACTTCGGCTAACGAGCATGATACTACTCTGGCGAAGACCTTAACCAAGATGGGATGTTATCACCAAGAGGCTATTCGCCTTCCTATCCTTGGCAAAAAGTTCGACAAGTTTTCCCGGCTCAGCAATTCGAGAGCTTCATGTTTAACGGGTTTGGCTCATCTGTTTCGTTGGACACATTGTCGATCACCTCAATGATGGATACATACAACACTATTGGGTCTAATACCAAGTATAATGCCTGGGGTAGTGGGCACGAAAATGATTGGTGGGATAATCAATTAGATCGCTATACAAATTCCTTTAACAATGGTGGTTGGAATAGCAATAATTTTGCTACATCAATATTACACTCAGGGGGAATAGGTTCATATGAAAACTCATTTGGTAGCGCTCCAAGTTTTGGTACGCCTCTTCCGCAAACGGATTGGAGCTGGTAATGGACGCCCAGTTCATATTTTTTTCTATTATGATATGCGTATTTATGTTGATATCAGAATGTATTGTTGTTGCAAAGGTGAGTAAGCGCTTCTTAAGCAAGAATCTTATCAGTATTATCCATTTACTATCGTTGATAGCGATTCTTTGTTTTCTCTTAGGATATTCGATCGCTGGAGATCGCTACGCTGATTGGGAATTAGGTGTATCTGTCGATAAGTACCTTGCGTTCAGTTTCGTTATTGGTCTTCTATCGGTGGTGACATATTCGCATAGGAAGCACCTAATTATTGGAGTTCCTATTTCGATGTTCTCAATAATCTATTCTTTTTATCTTAATAGCATTTTTATTAAGGAAGTTTTTCTATAAGTATTCAGCACAAAAACTTAGTAACATCAGTTTGGATGATGGAAGTTAGTTTTCTAGAGCGACGGCTTTGTATAGGGCAAGGTAAATTGTTGAAGACTTGTGGGATGTGGTTGGATTCGAATAGCGATGCTTTAGCAGTGAACAAAATTGTCAATGTTATGTGCTGTAAGTTCTCCCGCTGTGTCTCAGGTAGTCATTTTTTTTGTGCTTTTGTTACCAAGGTGTAGTTGGTATTGAGGGGGCGTTGGACATGAGCATAGGTTGCTTGTTTTTAAGGCTAATTGCAGCAGCTTATGCCTACAGTGCAAAAATGTATTAGGTGATGGCTTGTTGGTTCGCAAAAGCTTCTTTGTTTTTCAAAAGCAAGTTTTCGCTAAGTAAAATTCGGATTTCAATCAAACGTGTGCCCAGGGAATCTATTAACACTTGGCAAAGAGTGCTTGATAAAAACTTAGTGCCAGTTTTCTAGTGGTGTCAGGAGTGGGAGTGATATTATTTGTTTTCAATTAACCTGCAGCGCCTCCTAAGCAGGCAGTATTTTTTACCCTTTATCCTGGCCGTTGGGGCGCTGTCTTTTTACGCGTACAGTATCAGGCAACAGATCATGCTGGAGCCGTTGTCCGGGTACGAAGCTGAACAATACGCCAGGCAGATACAACAGGCTGACGTGCTGGAGAAACGACTGGGGCCCATTCACCACGTTGAGATGCTCGGTGGGTTATATGAAGAGCAAAGAGCCCGCTGTAATTACGGTGTGATGATAACGGCAGAGAAGCGCCAGATTCATGCGGAACTTTGGCTCTATAAGAAAGGGGGCCGTGTCGACTCAGTCCATTTGGTTCATCTGGCGCTCAGTGAGGATGAACGCTTCAGTATTCAACTGGATGTGGTGAAGCCTAAAGGTGTTAGCCCGCATGGCGGATGAAATAGTTACCGGTTTCCCCCCTGAATTACTGGCCTTTTTTCCCAGATGGTGTAAAAAGCTTCCTATTCAAAACACGTATTTGTCAGGGTACCCCTAGTCACCGTGCAACTAACCGAACACCACGCCGCCACACTGGCCAGCGGTTGTGAGCAGTTGGGCCTGAATCTGAGCGCAAGCCAGCTGCACATCATCCGCCGTTATCTGGAAAACCTGCTGAAGTGGAATCAGGCTTATAACCTCACCGCCATCCGTGATCCCGATGACATGGTGATCAAGCACCTGCTGGACAGCCTGTCCATCGTGCCGCACGTGCGCGGGCGCAACATACTGGATGTGGGCACCGGGCCGGGCCTGCCGGGGGTGCCGGCGGCCGTCTGCGATCCCGGCCAACGCTGGACCCTGATCGACAGCAATGGCAAAAAGACCCGGTTTCTGGTGCAGATGAAAGCCGAACTCAAGCTGGATAACGTCACTGTGCTAAAAGGGCGCATCGAATCCGTACCCACAAATCAGTGCTACGATACCATTACCAGCCGCGCCTTCTCCTCCCTGCAGAACTTTGTCAGTGTGTGCTTACCTCTGCTGGAGCCCGAGGGTGAACTGCTGGCCATGAAGGGCCAGATACCTCATGATGAGGTGGCGGCACTGCAGGATCAGGGCCTGCATATCCGTGTTGAGCCATTGAATGTGCCCTATTTGCATGAAGAGCGGCACCTGATTGTGGTAAAAAGAGCACAGACCGAATAATTCCATCCGGGGGAGATCGATTGTGGGCCAAGTAATATCAGTGACCAATCAAAAAGGCGGTGTGGGCAAAACCACCACCTCCGTGAATCTGGCTGCGTCACTGGTTGCCACCAAGCGCAAGGTGTTGATGATCGATCTGGACCCGCAGGGCAATGCCACCATGGGCAGTGGTGTCAACAAGCACGAACTGGAAGCCTCCATTTATGATGTGCTGATGGATCGAATGCCGGTGGCGGAGGCCCTGATTCATACCGAGCCGGGCTATGACCTCATCGGCGCCAATGCGGATCTGACCGCCGCCGAAGTGGAACTGTTGGACGGGGACCAGAAAGAGCAGCGCCTGAAGTCGGCGCTTGCAGGCGTGCGCTCCCAATATGATTACGTGCTGATTGATTGTCCCCCGTCGCTCAACATGCTGACGGTGAACGCCCTGGTGGCCTCCGATTCCGTGATCATTCCCATGCAATGCGAGTACTATGCTCTGGAAGGGTTGTCGGCGCTGCTGAATACCATCGAGAAAATCCAGAGCGTGCTGAATCCAAATCTGGAAATCGATGGCTTGCTGCGCACCATGTACGATCCCCGCATTGCCCTGGCCAACCAAGTGTCCAGTCAATTGACAGAACACTTCGGCGACAAGGTTTACCGCACCATTATTCCCCGCAACGTGCGCTTAGCCGAAGCCCCCAGCCACGGTTTGCCGGTATTGGAATACGACCGCCGCTCCCGGGGCGCCGTGTCCTATCTGGCTTTGGCCGGTGAGTTGATCCGCCGCGCCGAGCAAAAAATATCCACCGCCGGTGCGGAAACCGTTACCGCCTGATTGCGTCCAAGAGCAAGCCCCTTATAATGTGAAGCCCGCACAGTGGGAACGATTGCATTATTCACCGACTGCAACAGGTCACCGACTACAATAAAGGCGATACATGGCTGCCAAGAAGAAAGGATTGGGTCGTGGGTTGGACGCGTTACTGGGAAGCGCCAACATTCCGCAGAAAGAAGTGTCCACCGATGCCAGCAAGCCGGTCACGGTAAGCAAAGAAGATGTAGATGGTGAGCTCCGGCATCTGCCCATCGAATTCTTGCAGCGTGGCCGTTATCAACCGCGCCGCGATATGGATCCCCAGGCATTGGAGGATTTGTCCAACTCCATCAAGGCCCAGGGGGTGATGCAACCCATCGTTGTGCGTCCGTTGGCCGGTGCCAATCAATATGAAATCATCGCCGGTGAACGCCGCTGGCGCGCCAGTCAGTTGGCGGGTCTGGATAAAGTGCCCTGTGTCATTCGCGCGGTCACCGATGAAGCCGCCATCGCCATGGCTCTGATCGAAAATATCCAACGGGAAGATCTGAATCCCATTGAAGAGGCGGCTGCCCTGCAGCGATTCCAGGATGAGTTCGAATTGACCCACCAGCAGGTGGCCGAAGCGGTGGGTAAATCCCGTACGACGGTGACCAATTTACTGCGACTGATGAGTCTGAGCCCGGAAGCCCGTAAATTGGTTGAGCACGGTGATTTGGAAATGGGGCATGCCCGCGCGATTCTGACGCTGGACAGCGCTAAACAGACAGAAGCCGGCCGTACCATTGTTGCCAAGGGTTTGTCCGTGCGTCAGACCGAGGCACTGGTGCGTCGCCTGCAACAGGAAAAAATCGCCACCGGTGATACCAAAATCGATCCTGATATCAAATTGTTACAAGATAATCTGTCCGACAAGCTGGGGGCGCCGGTGATGATTCAGCACAGTGCCAAAGGTAAAGGTAAACTGGTCATTCGCTACGGTAGCCTGGACGAGTTGGACGGTATTCTGGATCACATCAAATAAACCCGCGCACGAGTCGCTCTACCCGTGTTGCCTGTGGTTGGGAAAGTCTCTATAATCGGCACCGCCTTACACAGGCACCTGCAATCAGCGTTTGAGCTGACCCAAAAGGTCCAAAAGGTCAAAAGAAGTAAATCGCTGGTTAAAGGGCAAACGGAAAAGACTGTGACAAAGCCAAGCACGTTAAACAAAGGGTATCTGGGTGTTTACGTGGTAGGTTCGCAGGCCCTCGTCTCAACCTTGATTCCCGTCATCGTGTTGTGTTTTGTGGGTAAAGCTGCTGCTTTGGCAGCCTTGGTTGGAGGCTGGATTGCTGTCCTGGCCAACCTTTACTTCGCAATACAGGCATTCCGCTTTTCGGGGGCGCGTGCCTCGCAAAATATGGTGCGGGCGTTTTATCGGGGTGAAGCCGGCAAATTTGTCATTGTCATGCTGCTGTTCATCGCAGCGTTCAAACTGCTCCCAGGTGTACGTGAAAGTGCAGCGTATTTGTTTTCAGCCTTCTTTGTAGTGTACGGTGTCGCCTGGTTGGCGCCGTTGTTTTTGCGCAAGTAAGCAAGGCAAAGAAGCTAAAGTCCGACTTCGATTTTAAGGTATTGGGTTACTATGGCTGCAGATTCCTCAGAATACATCAAGCACCACTTGACCAATCTGGTATATGGTCAGCACCCCGATGGTTCCTGGGGCTTCGCACATTCCGCTGCCGAAGCTGCCGAAATGGGTTTCTGGAAATTCCACGTGGATACCCTGGGCTGGTCCGTAGGCCTGGGTGTGCTGTTTCTGGCGCTGTTTGGTTTCGCTGCCAAGCGTGCCACCACCGATGTCCCCAAGGGCTTTCAGAATTTCGTCGAGATCCTGGTGGATTTCGTTGATACCCAAACCAAAGAGAATTTTCACGGCCGCAACCCGATGATCGCCCCCATGGGCCTTACCATCTTCTGTTGGGTGTTCCTCATGAACCTGATGGACCTTATTCCCGTGGATTGGATACCAGCGCTGTTCAACCTGTTCGGCGTTCACTATATGAAAATCGTGCCTTCCACGGATCCCAATATCACGCTGGGCATGTCGTTTACGGTGTTCTTCCTGATTATTTTCTACAGTATCAAGGTGAAAGGGATCGGCGGCTTTGCCGGTGAGCTCACCCTGCACCCCTTCAGCAGTAACAACCTCTTCGTTAAGCTGCTGCTGATTCCGGTGAACCTGTTCTTGGAAACGGTCAACCTTTTGGCCAAGCCGATTTCACTGGGTCTGCGACTGTTCGGCAACATGTACGCCGGTGAGATGATCTTCATTCTTATTGCTTTGATGTTCAATGCCGGTGTGATCATGGCTCTGTTCGGCGGTGTGCTGCAACTGGGCTGGGCGATCTTCCACATTCTGGTTATCACCCTGCAGGCGTTCCTGTTCATGGTGCTGACCATTGTGTACCTGAGCACGGCGCACGAAGATCACTAAGAATTGATTTAAACGTTTTACATTAACCTTAACTTTTAAAAGTAACACCAGGAGATAACATGGAAACTGCATCTGCACTTGTATTGATCGCCGCTGGTTTGGTAATCGGTCTGGGCGCGTTGGGTACTGCAATCGGCTTTGGTCTGCTGGGCGGCCGACTGCTGGAAGGTACTGCCCGTCAGCCGGAAATGGCTCCCATGCTGCAAGGTAAAATGTTCCTGATGGCTGGTCTGTTGGACGCGGTGCCAATGATCGGTGTGGGTATCGGCATGTACATGATCTTCGTATTGGCCTAAGTCCATCGCTTCGTAGAAAGTAGCGTCACACATTTACTTTAACGAGCGAGAGGGTTTGGTATGGATATTAACGCCACCATCCTAGGACAATCTATCGCCTTTGCCGTATTCGTTTTTTTCTGTCTGAAGTTCGTATGGCCGCCTTTGATCAACGCCATGCGCGAGCGCTCAGAAAAAATCGCACAGGGCTTACAGGCGGCAGACCAGGCAGAGCAAGATCTGGAATTGGCAAAAGAGAAAGCCGCCGAGACCTTGCGTGAAGCCAAGCAGCAGGCCGCTGCGCTGATTGAACAGGCAAACAAGCGTGCCAATCAGTTGGTTGAAGAAGCAAAAGATCAGGCCCGCGCCGAAGGCGAGCGTCTGAAAGCGGCTGCACAGGCAGAAGTAGAGCAGGAACTGAATCGCGCTAAAGAAGCACTGCGCGGCCAGGTTGCGGTTCTGTCGATCGCCGGTGCGGAAAAAATTCTTGGCACAGCAGTGGATCAAGGCGCTCATAACGCAATGCTTGAGCAGCTTGCATCTGAACTGTAACGGTATCGGATTATGGCAGAACTAATCACAGTTGCCCGGCCTTACGCGAAAGCGGCTTTTCAGTACGCCGATGAAAACGGCGCATTAGCTGAATGGTCCGATATGCTTGCCTTTGCAGCGGCTGTTTCCAATGATGAAGCAGTGTCCGGTTATCTGCAGAACCCCAAGATCACTTCCGCCCAGAAAGCAGAAGCCTTTGGCGAGTTGTGCAAGGACAAGCTGAATGAACAGGGTAAAAACTTCGTGACTCTTTTGGCGCAGAACAAGCGTCTGACGGCGTTGCCGGAAATCGCGGCGCTGTACGAGACACTGAAGTCCCAGAAAGAACAGAGCGTGGATGTGGAAATCACCTCCGCTTTCGCTTTGTCCGACGAGCAGGCAGGAAAACTTGCCGCTTCCCTGAAGCAGAAACTGGGCCGCGACGTCAATGTCACCACCGAAGAAGACAAGTCTCTGGTTGGTGGTGTCATCATCAGAGCCGGCGATTTGGTGATTGACGGTTCCGTACGCGGCAAGCTCGCTAAACTGGCCGAAAAATTGAATTCTTGAGTTTGAGGACATAAGCATGCAGCAACTCAACCCTTCAGAAATAAGCGAGCTGATCAAACAGCGCATCGCGAATCTGGATACAACATCCGAAGCGCGCACCGAAGGTACTATCGTTAGTGTATCTGACGGTATCGTGCGCATTCACGGTCTGGCCGACGTTATGTATGGCGAGATGGTTGAATTCGAAAACGGCATTTACGGTATGGCTCTGAACCTGGAGCAGGATTCCGTTGGTGCGGTGGTACTGGGTGATTACCTGGGTCTGGCAGAAGGCCAGAAAGCGAAATGTACCGGTAAAGTACTGGAAGTGCCGGTTGGTCGTGGCCTGCTCGGCCGCGTTGTAGACGCGCTGGGTAATCCCATTGATGGTAAAGGCCCGCTGGGCACAACCGAAACCGACGTGGTGGAAAAGGTTGCACCGGGTGTAATTGCCCGTCAATCAGTGGATGAGCCGGTTCAAACCGGTTTGAAATCCATCGACGCCATGACCCCGGTAGGTCGTGGCCAGCGTGAGTTGATCATCGGTGACCGTCAGATCGGTAAAACCGCGATCGCCATCGATACCATCATCAACCAGAAAGACTCCGGTATTAAGTGTATCTACGTGGCCATCGGCCAGAAGCAATCCTCCATTGCCAACGTAGTGCGCAAGCTGGAAGAACACGGTGCCATGGAAAACACCATTGTGGTGGCAGCGGCCGCGGCCGATCCTGCAGCCATGCTGTTCCTGGCGGCCTTCACCGGTTGCACCATGGGTGAATACTTCCGTGATCGTGGTGAAGATGCCCTGATCGTATACGATGATTTGACCAAGCAGGCCTGGGCCTATCGTCAGATCTCGCTGTTGCTGCGTCGTCCCCCGGGCCGTGAAGCCTATCCCGGTGACGTGTTCTATCTGCACTCCCGTTTGTTGGAGCGTTCTGCTCGCGTAAGTGCTGATTACGTTGAGAAGTTCACCAATGGCGAAGTAAAAGGCCAAACCGGTTCCCTGACCGCCCTGCCGATCATTGAAACCCAGGCCGGTGACGTATCCGCATTCGTACCCACTAACGTAATCTCCATCACCGATGGTCAGATCTTCGTTGAAACCAACCTGTTTAACTCCGGTATCCGGCCTGCAATGAACGCCGGTATCTCGGTGTCTCGTGTGGGTGGTGCGGCACAAACCAAGATCATCAAGAAACTGGGTGGTGGTATTCGTCTGGCATTGGCGCAGTATCGTGAACTGGCGGCGTTTGCCCAGTTTGCATCGGATCTTGATGAAGCCACACGTAAGCAGTTGGAACACGGTACCCGTGTTACCGAACTAATGAAGCAGAAGCAGTATGCTCCGCTGTCCGTGGCTGAAATGGGTCTGGTGCTGTACGTAGCCAACGAAGGTTATCTGGAAGACATTGACGTGGCCAAGATTCTGGATTTCGAAGCGGCGCTGCTGTCGTACGCGAACTCAGAAGCCTCTGCATTGATTGCCAAAGTCAATGAGAAAGGCGATTGGAACAGCGACATCGAAAGCGAGTACAAAGCACTCGTTGAGAAGTTCAAGTCCACTCAGACTTGGTAATCATTCACCGGGGCAGGGTCACCTGCCCCGAATACTGAATACGGTACACCTATGTCAGGCGCAAAAGAGATACGTGGCAAGATAGCCAGTGTTAAAAACACGCAAAAAATTACCTCTGCAATGGAACTCGTTGCGGCCAGTAAGATGCGTAAAGCGCAGGATCGTATGGCGGCATCCAAACCTTATGCGGAGAAAATTCGCCAGGTCGTTCGCCACTTGGCCAATTCCAATCCGGAGTACAAGCACACCTATATGGACGAGCGCGAAGTAAAACGTGTTGGGGTCATTGTAGTGTCTTCCGACCGTGGCTTGTGTGGTGGTTTGAACATCAATTTGTTCAAAAAGACGCTGCAGCTCACTAAGGAATGGAAAGAGAAAGGCTGTGAAGTTGATATGGCCCTGATCGGCACCAAGGCCGTTAGTTTCTTCCGCTCAGTAGGTGGCAATGTTGTGGCGACCAAAACCGGTCTGGGAGATCAGCCTTCCATTGAAGATCTGATCGGCGCGGTTAAAGTCATGTTGGACGCATTCGAATCCGGAAAGATTGATCGGTTGTATCTGATGTACAACGATTTTGTGAACACCATGACCCAGACCCCAACCAGCATCCAGCTGCTTCCTCTTGAAGCCAGTAAAGATGAAGCCTACCAGCATCACTGGGACTACATCTATGAGCCGGAAGCCAAAGAAATACTGGATTACCTGCTGGTACGGTTCGTAGAGTCTCAGGTTTACCAGGGTGTGGTTGAGAACAATGCCTGTGAGCAGGCCGCGCGAATGGTTGCCATGAAGTCTGCGACCGACAACGCGGGCAATCTGATTAACGATTTGCAGTTGGTTTACAACAAGGCACGTCAGGCGGCGATTACCCAAGAGATTTCAGAAATCTGCGGCGGCGCGGCAGCGGTGTAACGGACAGGTTTCTTACCTACAGATTTTAATAGTTACGATTCAAGAGGATACAAACATGAGTAGCGGACGTATCGTACAAATCATCGGAGCGGTAATTGACGTAGAATTCCCGCGCGATTCTGTACCAAACGTGTACGACGCACTGAACGTGGAGAACGCTCCGACCGTTCTCGAAGTTCAGCAACAGTTGGGTGACGGTATCGTTCGTACCATCGCCATGGGTTCTACTGAAGGCCTGAAGCGTGGCCTGAACGTGGCCAGCACCGGAGCGCCCATCAGCGTGCCGGTTGGTACTGAAACCCTGGGTCGAATCATGGACGTTCTGGGTAACCCCATCGACGAATGCGGCCCCATCGGTGAACAGCAACGCGCCTCCATTCACCGCAAGCCGCCTACTTATGCAGAACAATCCTCTTCTACCGATCTGCTGGAAACCGGCATCAAGGTAATCGACCTGATCTGCCCCTTCGCCAAGGGTGGTAAAGTGGGTCTGTTCGGGGGTGCCGGTGTTGGTAAAACCGTAAACATGATGGAGTTGATCAACAACATCGCAACCGAGCACTCCGGTCTGTCTGTGTTCGCCGGTGTTGGGGAACGTACTCGTGAGGGTAACGACTTCTATCACGAAATGCAGGAAGCGGGCGTTGTTAACGTTGAGCAGTTCGACAAATCCAAAGTGGCCATGGTTTACGGCCAGATGAACGAGCCACCCGGTAACCGTCTGCGTGTGGCGCTGACCGGCTTGACCATGGCGGAAAAATTCCGTGATGATGGCCGAGATGTACTGTTGTTCGTGGACAACATTTATCGTTACACCCTGGCGGGTACCGAAGTATCGGCGCTGTTGGGCCGTATGCCTTCGGCGGTAGGTTACCAGCCCACCCTGGCGGAAGAGATGGGTGTATTGCAGGAGCGTATTACCTCCACCAAGACCGGCTCCATCACCTCTATCCAGGCTGTATACGTACCTGCGGATGACTTGACTGACCCATCACCGGCTACCACGTTCTCGCATCTGGACTCCACGGTAGTACTGAGCCGTGATATCGCTGCTAAGGGTATCTACCCTGCGGTTGATCCTCTGGACTCCACCTCCCGTCAGCTGGATCCTCTGGTGATCGGTGCGGAACACTATGATGTGGCCCGTGGCGTGCAGACCAATCTGCAGCGTTACAAAGAACTGAAAGACATCATCGCCATTCTGGGTATGGACGAGCTGTCTGAAGAAGACAAGCTGGTGGTATCGCGCGCTCGTAAGATCGAACGATTCCTGTCACAGCCTTTCCACGTGGCGGAAGTATTCACCGGCTCTCCCGGTAAGTATGTGTCTCTGAAAGACACCATCCGCGGCTTCAAGATGATTCTCGATGGCGAACTGGATCACCTGCCTGAGCAGGCGTTTTATATGGTTGGTTCCATCGAAGAAGCCATCGAAAAAGGCGAAAAAGCGTAATAACGCTAGGGAGTTAGAACCATGGCGATAACCGTACACTGTGATATCGTTTCTGCTGAAAAATCCATCTTTTCCGGATTGGTGGAAATGGTTGTCGCTCACGGCACGTTGGGTGACCTGGGTATTGCCCCGGGTCACGCTCCCTTGCTGACGCAATTGAACCCCGGTCCGATTCGCGTCATCAAGCAAAACGGTGATGAAGAAGTGTACTATGTGTCTGGCGGTATGCTGGAGGTGCAGCCCAAGGTTGTCACCATCCTGGCGGACACGGCCCAGCGCGCGGACGATGTGGACGAAGCTGCAGCTCAACAGGCTGTGGAAGATGCCCGTCGCGCCCTGGCCAATCAGTCTTCTGAAATCAACTACTCTGCAGCCGCAGCGATGTTGGCAGAAGCCGCCGCACAATTGCGCACGATTCAAGCCCTCAAGAAGAAAATGGGCAAATAACCACCGGTTGTCGTGAAACGCGCAAAAAAGCATGTTAAAAAGGGTAGCTATTGCTGCCCTTTTTTCGTTTGAAACCGATATGGAATAGCTTCAATGGATCTCAACGTTGTCATCCTTGCCGCCGGCAAGGGCACGCGCATGAAATCGCGCCTCCCCAAAGTTCTGCAACCCCTGGCCAAGAAGCCCATGCTGGCCCATGTGCTGGAAACCAGCTTCAGGTTAGATGCCCATAAAGTCATCGTGGTGTATGGCCATGGAGGTGATGCGGTACAAGCGGAGATCGAGCGCTACTTTCCCGATGCGCCCATTGAATGGGTGGAGCAGAGCGAGCAGCTGGGCACGGGTCACGCCGTGAAACAGGCTTTGAATCATCTGCAAACCAACACCCGCACCTTGATTCTATACGGTGATGTGCCGCTGATTTCGGAAGCCACCCTGAACCGCTTTCTCAACGAGGTGCAGCCGGGAGAGTGCGGTGTCATTACGGTAAAATTGCCGGATCCCACCGGCTATGGGCGCATTGTCCGTGACCATGCCGGTGTGGTGCGGGAGATCGTCGAAGAAAAGGACGCCGGTAAAGAGATTCGCAAAATCGATGAAGTGAACACCGGCATCATGCTGGCGGATTCCATTGATCTGCAACAATGGCTGCCCACCATTGAAAACACTAATGCTCAGGGGGAGTACTACCTGACGGATCTGGTGCGCATCTCCAATGAACACGAGGTGCCCGTGATCGGTTGCCGGGTTAAAGATCCCATTGAGGTTGAGGGGGTCAATGACAAACGCCAACTGGCTAAACTGGAACGGCTGCTGCAAAAACAACTGGCGGACAAGCTATTGCTGCAGGGTGCCACTCTGGTGGATCCGGCACGTATTGATATTCGAGGCAGCGTCGATATCGGTCAGGATTGTTTTATCGACATTAATACCGTTTTTGAAGGGAAGAATTGCCTCGGTGATAATGTGCGGATTGGTCCAAACTGCGTGATTGAAAACTCCGTCATCGGCAGTGATACGATCATCAAGGCCAACAGTGTCCTGGAGAATGCGGTCATAGGTGAGGCCTGTGACATCGGCCCCTACGCACGGCTGCGGCCGGGCACCAAACTGGGTAATCAGGCAAAAATCGGCAACTTCGTTGAAACCAAAAACATTCAAATGGGGGATGGCTCCAAGGCCAATCACTTAACCTATCTGGGGGACAGCGAAATCGGTGAACAGGTTAATATCGGCGCCGGAACCATAACCTGCAACTACGACGGCGCAAACAAGCATAAGACCGTGATTGGCGACAACGCCTTTATCGGTTCCAACAGTTCATTGGTGGCCCCGGTGAACATCGGGCAAGGTGCTACAATTGGTGCAGGCTCAACAATCTCAAAGGATGCCCGGGATAACGCACTGACCGTGACCCGTGCCAAGCAAATTACCGTCGATGGTTGGCAACGCCCGCAAAAACAACCTAAATAAAAGTTCTAGGACCGAAACATGTGTGGAATAGTTGGAGTCATTTCAACCCGTGATGTCACCCCCATTTTGTTGGAGGGGTTAAAGCGCCTGGAGTACCGGGGATATGATTCGGCGGGAATTGCCCGCTTCAATCCGGGAGCGGAGATCGAACGTATCCGCCGCGTCGGCAAGGTCAAGGAGCTGGAAACCGCTGTCCTGGAAAGCCAGGGTGGGGGCAGTATCGGTATCGCCCATACACGCTGGGCAACTCATGGGGTGCCTTCGGAAGGTAACGCCCACCCGCACATGTCATCCAACAATATCGCGGTTGTTCACAATGGCATCATTGAGAATCATGAAGATTTGCGCAAATCCCTGACCGAATCCGGTTATACGTTCACTTCGGAAACCGACACCGAGGTGGTTGCTCATTTGGTGCATCGTCATTTGCAGCAGTCGCAAAGCCTGCTGGAAGCCGTGAAAAAAACCACAGCGGAACTGCGTGGCGCCTACGCGTTGGGAGTCATCTGCAGGGACCAGCCCGACCTCATGATTGCCGCCCGGGAAGGCAGCCCGTTAGTGCTGGGCGTGGGCCTGGGTGAGAATTTCATAGCCTCCGACCAGTTGGCCCTGTTGCCGGTCACCACCCGTTTTATCTTCCTGGAGGAAGGTGATGTGGCAGTGGTGCGCAAAGAAGGCTTCAGTATTGAAGACCGTGCCGGCCATACCGTAGAGCGCCCCATCAAGCCCTTCACTGGTGGCGACAGTACAGCGGATAAGGGCGAATACCGCCACTACATGCTGAAGGAAATTTTTGAGCAACCCACGGCCATCCGCAATACCCTCGAGGGATGCCTGAATGCACAGGGAGTGGATGCAACGCTGTTTGGTGCCGATGCGGCCGATATTTTCCCGCAAGTGGAAACGGTGCAGATCATTGCCTGTGGAACCTCCTATCATGCCGGCCTGGTGGCCAAGTACTGGCTTGAGGGCATCGCCGGCGTACAGTGTAATGTGGAAGTGGCCAGTGAGTTTCGCTACCGCAAAACTGTGGTGCGGCCCAATACGCTGTTTGTGACCATCTCACAATCCGGTGAAACGGCGGATACTCTGGCTGCCCTGCGGGACGCTAAAGGTTACCTGTCATCCCTGGCTATCTGTAACGTACCCACCAGCTCGCTGGTGCGTGAATCGGCCATGTGTTTCATGACCAAGGCCGGCCCGGAAATCGGTGTGGCGTCTACCAAAGCCTTTACCACCCAACTGGTGGCGTTGTACCTGATGACCGTGGCCATTGGAAAATTCCATGACATCGATGCCGAGAAAGAAAAACAACTGCTGAACGGTTTGCAACAGTTACCCGATATCGTTCAGGCGGCGTTACGCTTGAACGATCCCATTGAAGCGATGGCGGAAAAATTCTCCGAAAAGCACCATGCTCTGTTTCTAGGGCGTGGTGTGCAATACCCCATCGCCATGGAGGGCGCGCTCAAGCTTAAGGAAATTTCCTACATTCATGCAGAAGCCTACCCGGCCGGTGAACTTAAGCATGGCCCCCTGGCCCTGGTGGATGCGGATATGCCGGTGGTGACCGTGGCTCCCTCAGATACCATGTTGGAAAAACTGAAATCCAATTTACAGGAAGTACGCGCGCGCGGTGGCGAGTTGTTTGTGTTTCAGGATGCGGCGGCGGCACTGGAACAACAGGATGATGTGCACGTGCTGGACGTGCCCCGCATTGCTGCGGAACTTGCGCCCATTGTCTATACCGTACCGTTGCAACTGCTGAGTTATCACGTGGCCATTATCAAAGGCACCGATGTGGATCAGCCGCGGAATCTGGCCAAGAGTGTGACGGTGGAGTAAACCTGACTCAATTGGTTGCAATGGGCTGCAGGGTGGCTGCGCAATTATTGGTGGGCCGCAGTGTGATGCCGGTTTGAATATGAATGGGGTCGGTGCCACAGCTTACCTGGTAACGTGCACTGATGCCCGCCAGCAGCAAACAAGCCTCCAGCATTGCCAGGTGCTCCCCTATGCAGGTGCGGGCGCCGGCAGAAAACGGCAGGTATTGTGTGCGGTTGAGTTCTAGCCCCGACCATCGGTCCGGATTGAAACGGGCTGGCTGCGGATAAAGATCGGGATTCCGGTGAATCACATAGGGAGAAATCAGAATCAGGCTGTTCGGCTTGATGGATTCGCCCCCCAGCTGCGTCGGCTTTACCACGGTTCGGCCAAACACATACCCCGCCGGATACAGGCGCATGGTTTCACGAATCACATTGTAGGTAAACGGCAGGTTGTGCCGAATCTCGGTGAGATTGGTGAGTGCGCGTAGATCCACCGAGGTGGTTTCCTGTTGCAGGCGCTGAGCGTATTCCGGGTGTTGTGAAAGCAGAATAAAACAGAATGCCAATGTGGTGGCCGTGGTTTCATGCCCGGCCAGGAACAGGGTGACAATCTGGTCCCGCAGGTGGGATGGGTTGATCAGGCCCTGCTCCCGGGAAGCCGCAGCCAGATCGTGCAACAGGCTGCCCTGCTCACGCTGATCTTCGATGTGCTGGGATATTCCGGAGTAAATCAATGCATCCAGCCGCTGTACCGCTTTTCGATAGGCTGGGTTGCCGCCCACCGGCAACCAGTCCGAGGTATAAATCGGAAAGCGCAGACGGGGTGCAAGGCTGCCCATCAGTTCTGTCATGCAGCACTCCATTTCCTCCAAATCCACATTGAGATGCATACCGAAAATGCAGCGGGTAATAATGCGGGCGGTGATGCGCGACATCTGCTTGCCGATGTCCACCTGCTGTTGACCCTGCCATTCGGTCATCAGGGTGTCGATCTCATCCAGAATTATCGGGATATAGCTATTGGTGGATTTGGGTTGAAAGGCCGGTGCCGTCAGCTTGCGCAGCTGTTTCCATTGTTCACCTTCGGAGGTCAGCAGTCCGTGGCCGAACAGGCGCCGCAGGCGCCGGGCAAAGCTTCGATTACGGACATAGGATTGGGATTTATTGGTGAGCACCTCGTGCACCAGATCGGCATTGGTCACCAGATAGACCGGGGTTTCCAGCAAACGAAACCGGGTAAAGGAACTGACCGCCCCTGCGTCCTCCAGAAAGCCCAGCGTGTTGCTAACAAAGGGCCGCAGATTGCCGAAAATAATATGCTGGGGCGCCAGCTGATGTGCCTGGATTGCCGTTGGCTCAACCGCCATAACAGATGTCCTGAATTATTGTGAGACTGTGGACAGCAAGGTATTGTAACACCAGGACAGCGATGGGAAGGGATCTGAGTGAGAATGTGTGAACCGGTTGGTAGATGGATCGTCAGTCTGTTGTTGCCGCTGGTATTGATGGAGTCGGTAGCAGGACAATCTGTGCTGATTCCGCCGGATGCCACCGTGGGGTTGGTATTAAGTGGCGGCGGTGCCCGCGGCTTGGCTCACGTGGGGGTGCTGCGGGTATTGGAGGCACAGGGCATCCATCCACAGGTGGTGACCGGCACCAGCATGGGGTCCATTGTGGGGGCACTCTACGCCAGTGGCCGCAATGTGGATGAAATCGATCGCATTGCCCGTACCATGAACTGGCATATCGCATTGAGCGATGCGTCACCCAGGCGCCATCAACCGTACCCCTTTCGCCAGTTGGATGCCCAGATGAGTACGGATCTGAGGATGTCCATCAATTCACAGGGTATCAGCTTCCCCAAAGGCGCCATTGAGGGTCAGCACCTGGATCAGACCTTGGGCAAGTTGTTTGAGAACAATGGCAGGCCCCTGCGGTTTGCAGACATGCCACGGCGCTTTGCTGCGGTGGCGGCGGATATTGAAAGCGGAGCGGCGGTGATCATGGACCAGGGTGAGGTGGCCACCGCTGTGCGGGCCAGCATGTCCATACCGGGGGTGATCGCACCGGTATCCCGCCATGGCAAGCTGCTGGTGGATGGCGGCATCGCCAATAACATGCCGGTGGATGTTGCGCGGGCAATGGGTGCGGATTTTATTATCGCAGTGGACGTATCCTCACCGCTGAAATCCCGCCACGAACTCACGTCTTTCTTCAGCATAGCCAATCAAACCACCGCCTTTCTGGTGCGGGTCAACACAGTGGAGCAGCGGGCCAATCTCAGACCGGATGAAGTGTTGATTCTGCCACCATTGGATGACTTCGGCTCGGCCGATTTTGACCAGGCGGACCCCATCATCGAGGCAGGTCTGACGGCGGCGTTACAGCGTTTTTCCATGGCCAGGGATGAGCTGCCTGCGGCAGTGCAGTCGGCGGTGGAAACCCATGGACGTGTGCCGCAAATTGATTTTATTCGCGTTGAAAATACCAGCGTGGTGAACGATGAGGCCATCAGAAGCCAAATCCGCCAGCCCATGGGGGAGCCCCTGGACCGGGCGTTGCTGGAAGAGGATATGTCGCGCCTGTATGGACTGGATTACTTCAGCGTGATGCGCTATCGGGTGGTGGAAGAGGGCGGTGAAAGCGGCCTGGAAGTGACGGGAATTGGACGGGAAACCGGTAACAACTGGCTGAAACTGGGGCTGGAATTGGCGGATGATTTTCAGGGCAACAGTGTCTTTGGTCTGACCGCCAGCTTAAGGGCAGCAGGATTGAACCAGTACGGTGGCACCGCCTTTGGCCGAGTGGTGCTGGGCACCGCGCCGGAACTGGAATTACGTTTCTTACAGCCGATCACGTCGGATCTGGCGTATTTTGTTGAACCGGCTGTGGGTTACCGGGCGGATTCCCTGGACATCTATGTGGACGACTATCAGAGCACACCCATCTCGGAATATGAGAAACAGGATCTGTGGTCCACGTTGTCATTGGGCCGATTAATCTGGAACGGGGCCGGAGAAATACGGATGGGTGTGGCCCGGGAACGGGGTGCTTTTGATTTCCGGGGTGGCTACGATCTGGAGCGTGAAGGGGCGGACTTGTCCGACTACGATGATGGCTTTTACTTTGGCCAGTTGGGTTGGGACACCCTGGACGATCTTGGATTTCCAACTTCCGGTTATCGCTGGAAGCTAAAAGCCGAGCGCCACATACCGGCATTGGAAGCAGGAGATGATTTCTCCCGGGTTGAGCTGGACGGTACGCTGCCCATTAGTTGGGGCCGCAATACACTGTTGATTGAGGCCGATGGGGAAGTCAGCGACAGTGACGAAGCCAGCTTTGTTGATATCCCGTTTATTGGTGGATTTCTTGAACTATCCGGCTTGCCGCCCCGTTCCCGCTTCGGGCGCCATCGGGTGCTGATGCGCGGCGTATTCTACCGCCAGTTGAATGAGAACGGGCCACTGCCCATTAATGTCCCTTTGTATTTAGGTGCGTCATTGGAACGTGGGAATGTGTGGCTGGACCGCGATGAAATCCGTTGGCGAAACGCCATTGGTGCCGGTAGTCTTTTTCTGGGCGCACGCACCCCGTTGGGGCCGGCATATCTCAGTTATGGCCGTACTGAGGAGGGTGATCAGAGCGTTTCCATTTTTCTGGGGCAGCGTTTCCGTTAGTGTTGCCGGTGCACAGTGTCAGCTATAAATATGATGAATGCTGCGGCCCGGTTCGTTGAGCCCCTCACGGTTTAGATCCTCTAGAATCCGATCCAGTGTTTTGGAAATCAACGCCGCATTTTTTATCTGGGCCAGTTTTGGCCAGGTAGAGCGCATGCCGATATCAATCAGGTTTTCAATTTCGCCATCCTTGAATTCGAACACGGTTTGTCGCCATTTGAAATCCTGTTTACGCAGAAGAATATTGATGTCGCCCAGATAATTCTGTTCCAGCATACGCACCAGGTAAGCAATCTGAGCGGCAATCCGGCTGCCCATTTCGCCGCGGCGATCGAGAAACCGTTCCGATGTGGAGAGGGATTCATTGAGCACCTTGATGAAAGCCGCCGACAACGTGTGACGATAGCCTTTGGTCTGGCGGGTGGTGACGTCTTCAACAAAGGGTACCACCATGGGATTGATCAGGCTGACAATAAAGTGATTCACCCCATAGAGACGCATCAGGCGTTTGGCCGGTAAGTCACCGGAAACGGAGCCGTCCACCCAGCGGCGACTGGCAAGATAGGGCCGGGCTTTGCCGTTAAAACCCTTGGCATAGAGGCGCTCGGAGGGCATCAGCCCGGGTACACTGGAAGAAGCCGAAACGGCAGACCGAATGTAGACGTTGGGTGAGGTAATGGCGTTCATCAAACGGGAGGACTGATGTTTTTCTGCCGGTGAAATGGACACGTTAATATAGCGACCTGTCATCTCAAACGCTTCCTGAAAGGTCAGATCCAGCGGCACGATCTCATCCAGGGTGCGCTCCCGGGCGGACTTGGCCTCGGCATCGGTAACCCGGCCCATGAATACATCCATGAGCCGGGTGTTCTTGGTTTCTTCATAGTGTTTGCGGCGGAAGAAACCTGCTTTCAGCTCGGCATCGGTTTTCGTGCCCAGTAAAGCGGAAACGATGGATCCGGCACTGGCACCGGAAATCACGTTTGGCAACAGGTCGTGATCAATCAGTTCCTGAACCACACCATGATGAAAATAGATGAGCCCGGCGCCACCGCTCAACAACAATGCGCTGCGCCCATAGCAATGGCTGGCGCGACGGAAAAAATCCAGTTTCTCCGGGTAAGGGATTACCGAGTCGGGGCTGCGATGGATGCATTCCAATGCCTGGGCGATGGTGGCCACGTAACTGTCGATCAGCAGTTTGGTGCCGGCTTTTGCCCGGCTGTAAAGAATGGGGCGGCCCATACCACCCATGTTGCCGTGCACACCTTCATTGAGGGCGTAAAGCAGCTCCTGGTGGGCGCCGGCGTTGAGCAATGTTTTCAATTTGGCGTGGCGGGCTTTTATGGCCGTGTAATCGTAGAGGTGGGTTTTTTCCTGGTCGCGCCACTGGGCAGCTCCGGAACGGGAATCGTGTTCCTGCGCCAATTCAAACCAGTGTTGGTAGTGACGTACCGACGCCATTCGCTTTTCCAGCTGGCGCAACGTGGATTTATTGGAAGAAAGAACAGGAGCGATTAATGGTTGCATAGACACTGCCTCAATAATTCAAATACCACTAACCAGCAAACCGGATTATTGTTGGAATATTACGATGCTCTGCGGCTCGTTTGCTGGACAGCATTTTGTATTGGGCAAAAAATAGGAGCGTGCCAGTGGGGGCAGATGTGCAGTCAAGCAAATATTCTCTGCAATCCGAATCGCACACGATGAGCTTCATAACCTGTCGTGATAACGCTTCGAAAGACTGAAAACCACCACATTGGTGGAATGCTTCCTTGGCAGACACACTAGGGTCACGTTGCCCGGTGAGTTGAACGTTTCACAGTGAACAGCGCTTTATCGCAAATCCACAAACCCCACCAGCCTACCGCCGATGCCGTTGACGGAAAAATCCTTGGGAAACCGGAATTTTACCTTGAGGCACAACCCCTTGTACGGGGCGCTTGGTACACCTCTTCGCGGCTTCTTACGAATACTATTGGACACGCATTTGCTTAGTTGTTCCAGCCGTCATCGAGCCCGAAGGCTTTTCACACCGCAGTAGTGCTCTTCAATAAACTCTATACTCCCGTTGTTGCCTTTGCAATGGCTATTTGAAACGTTGATTCAGTGCATTTTTTGCAATATTTGCTGTGCCTTGTGAGCGTAGTCATCCTGATTTTTGCTCAGTGCGTTGAGCAGGGTCTGGCTCTCTTCCACAGCGCCGCTTTGTTGCTTGGTTAGGGCCAGATAAAAACGGTAGCGATTGTTGTCCTGATATTGAGGTGCCACGCTGTCCAGTAATGACTGGGCCTGCTCAGGTTCACCCTGAGACAGATGCAACACCGCCAGTTCCACTTTGGATTCGTCGTCCTGGGGAATCTGCTCAACGATTTGTTGCAGATAATTCATGGCTTGTTGCCGGTTGCCCAGGCCCAGTTCGGTCAGTGCCAAGTGGCGCAGCGCATTGGCGTCGGTTGGGTTCAGGTGCAGGGCATTGTGCAGCGCCTGGCGGGCATCACCGAAATTGTTATTGAGAAAACAGGTGATGCCGTATTGAGCCCAGGCCTCGGCGTTTTGATTATCAAGCTGCAGGGCATGGCGATAACAGTTCATGGCCTCGTTGTAGCGTTTCTGGGCGGCCTGGGCAATGCCCAGCCGCACATGCAAGGGGCTGCTTTCAGGTTGTAGACTGATGGCCCGTTGTGCGGCGTATTCTCCGGTTTGAAAATCACCCAGCAGTACTTTGAAGCGGGCCAGGGTATCCCAGGCAATGGGATTTTGCGGATCTTCCGCCACGGCCTGCTCGATGTGACCCAAACCCTCTTCCACCTGATCCAGGGCGATCAATACCTGCCCCAGATTGCAGTGGCTCATGGAAGAGTGGGGGTTTAATGCTATGGCTGAACGCAGATGAATCAGAGCCCCCTGCCATTGCTGTTGCTGGCTTAACACAAAGCCCAGATTGTTGTGCGCGCTGGCGCTGTCGGGGTTCAGGTCCAGCGCCGCCTGATAGGCGGATGCGGCGCCATCCAGATCGCCCTGACTGTGTGCCTGCAGGCCCTGTTGTAATAAATCATTGACGGTATTGGTCATGCGATCCTCCCGATCAGGCCTCTCAACAGTTGATTGGTATCGATATCCGGGACTTCAAACTGCACGTCGTCCAGGGAGATGTCAAAGGGCTCGCCCTCGTGATAATGCACCGGCAGACGGATACCAAAGCGGTAGCCTGAACCGAAGCTGTAGCTGGCGAACTGCCAGCGCTCGTCGTACACGCTGAAGCCCAAGGCGCGCACGCTGACGTAGCCGCCGATATCGAAGGTGAAGCTGGGTTGGGCGTGCACCGCCAGATTAGCGGTGATATCCAGGCCCTCGCTGGGTGTCCAGTCAATATGGACACCGGCCTCGGCGGCGCCCTCAATGCCCAGGGTGCCGCCGATTTCAAGGCCGCCGGTGGCGCTGGCGCCGGTGATGCCCAAACCGATGCCGGCGCGTACCGACAGGCGCAAACCGGCGTCGGCGGGCACGCGCAGGTGGGCGTCACCGGTAACTCGAGTGTCTTCTTCGTGGGCAGGGTTATAGGTGATGCCGATGCTGAGCTCATCGATGACACCGGGCCCTATACCCGCTACGGCACTGAGGCCGCCGCCCACTTCTGCGACGATGCCCGGAACGATGGGGGCCTGCACCGCAATATTGAAAATGGATTTGTTGATTTCGCGACGGGCAAAGATTTCCACCTCATTGGGAATGCCGATTTCGCCGGACACGGTCACTTCGCCGTTGGGATCGAAGCGGATGCCGGCGGTGCCTTGCAGCCAGGGCGCGATCTGAATGGTGGCGGAGCCCGAGCCATAGATGTTGAGGGCGCCATCCGCCATCGGCTCGCCACTGGGCAGGCCGTCCTCGCCGATGGCGCGGTTGGAGGCACCGACGGTGACCCGGCCGGAGAGCATACCGCGTTGGTAAGCACCACTGAATTCAGCGGTGAAGGCACCATCGTCATAGCTCACGGTTAATTGCGAGTCGACGCCCGGGATGGCCGGTTGGGCGGTGCCTGTGGCGCTGACTTTCCACTCATCACCCTGCTTGTTGACGCTGACTTCGATGGAGCCGGAACGGATGGCCGGGTTGGCCGCCAGCTGCAGGTTGCCGCAAATGGTGAGGCCGTTCTCTTCGGAGTAATCCACTGACAGGCCGGCCTCTTCGATACCGGGAATGTCGGGCTGCACGGAACCCTCGGCGGAAAAGTCTCCTTCATTGTATTCCACGGTCACGTTGGCGGAGCGAATGCCTTTGATCTTGTCCGGTTGGTCGATGCCAATGGTGCCGCGTCCACCAAACTGTCCGTTGCGGTACCAGACGTCGATCTCTGCCCGGTCAAACAGGTTGGGATCAAAATTGAACTTGCCCTCGGCCTCGAACTGCTGCGCGGTGGACATGCTGGCGCGGATCTCGCCGCTGCCTACGTTCTGAATGTCGACACCAATTACCCCTTCTGCACCGAAACCACGGGTGCCGGCAAAGAGCCGCAACGAGCTGTGGGTAATATTGATGGGGCGGGGCAAACGGATGCCGTCGATGGGGATGGTGGCATCCACTTCGACATCTTCACCGGTGACGTTAAGCCCGATCTGGGTGCCGGACAGGAGGGGCAGATCGCAATTGATGTGACCGCCGGCAACCAGCCCCACACCCCCTTGCAATTGGGCGTTATTGATTTCCACCGGGCTGAAGCCCTTGGCCCGCAGCCGATTACGCACCCAGCTCTGTACGCTGGCGGGGTCGATGGTGCCACCATACATGACACCGGGCATGGGCACGATATTCCAAGTGAAGGGTTGTCCCATCAGGTATTTGTTCTGACTGTAGGCAAAGCCGGTGACGGTGCCTGTGCCGCCCTCGGTGGTGCCGGCTGCCTGTTGGTAGTTAAGTTGGGTGACGCGAATGCTGGCAGCGGAATTGCGACCGCTGAATCCCCAGCCGGGATCGCGTCCCAGTTCAACCTGTTGCTGGCCCTCGCTCCAGGGAATACTGGCCCGTTGACCGCCGTTGGGATTGGAGAAAATGACGATACGGGTGGGACTGCCCTGCAGGTTGAAGTGTCGAATCTGGCGTTCATTGAGAACGTTCAAGCCATCCAGGTGCACGCCGGAGTTGATCTGGTCAACGGTGTAGTGGTCTTGCGGGTGGCCGGCCACCCGCATGGAGGCCCCATGTTGCTGAATGGTGATTTCATCCCGGGCCCGGGCATTGATGGCACTGCTGCGCACCGTATTGGGTGACCAGACATGGCGGCCCAGGGCCAATAGTGAATCCAACTTGCGATTGAGCTCATTGTTGATCTTCGCGCCCGAGCTGCGGTTGGCTGAGGATTCCAGCAGCCAGAAGTTGCTGATGTCACCATCGCTACCACCTAGCTGAAACTCACGTTTGTGGTCCACATCATAGGTTCTGAAATTGCCTTGCCGGTTCCAGCGCGGCCGTTTCAGTTGCTGCACAATTTGGGGTTTGTTGCCCATGATGAACTGATTTTCACGTTTCAGTTTCAAGTAGTATGCGGGCTGGTTGTTGATGGTCATGCTGGGAGCGTTGGCGACTTTGGTGGTGAGGGCCGAGTCGAGGCTGCCATCCTGTATGGCGCCGTCCCAGACGCTGCTTTGGGTATTGTCGCGGGTACGGCCCGCCTCGATCACACAGGGTGCCGGTGTGAACGGCTTTTTCACCGCGGGCAGGTCGATTCGGGGCAGGGTGATGGTATGGGCGCTGCGATCCATCTCTCCCAGAGTGGGATGAGACAGTACACCATTGCTGCCCAGAGTGGCTCCCCGTTGAGTTGCGCGATCCGCTGGGGTGGCCGCTGCTGGCGCGCTGGTTCCGGTGGTGTTACGATAAATCTTGCGTGCCACGTGGCGACTCTGTTGCACCACATGGGTCAGTTCATGGGCCAGTAACTCGCGGCCCCGCTCGGTTTCCGGTGTAAATTCTCCTGGGGCAAAATAAATATCGCTGCCGATGGTAAACGCCCGCGCATTCAGCTCTTTGCACAGTGCCGCCGCTTCGTTGTCGTTGTGAATGACCACACTGGAAAAGTCATTGCCGAATTGGTGCTCCATATCTTTCAGCACCGTGTCCGGCAGCGGGCTGCCGTGCCCCCGGCTGTTCTGAATCCGTTGCTCCAGTTGAGTGGCGGAGGTTTCTTCCGGCTCAGGATTGGCTTCAGAACTGGTTTGTGCTTCCTCCTCTTCCTGACGCCAGAGTTTGGTTTGTGCTTCCTCCTCTTCCTGACGCCAGAGTTTGGTTTGTGCTTCCTCCTCTTCCTGACGCCAGAGTTTAGTCTGTGCTTCTTCCTCTTCTTGACGCCAGAGTTTAGTCTGTGCTTCTTCCTCCTCTTGTCGATACAGTTTTGGTTGGGCTGCTTCCTCCTCTTCCTGACGCCGGATCTTCGGCATCATCTCCTCTTCTTCCTCTTCATCATCGCCCTGGCGGGCTATGGAACGTGCCACCACCCGTTGAGCCGACTCTACCGGCGCGGCCTCTTCTTGCGGATTGGATCGCGGGCTGCGTTTGACATCGGCAGCAACCTTGTCGGCCTCTTGCTCTTCTTTGTCACCGGGGTCGCTCACCTGCAGTTTGCGTTGCAGATAGGCGGGTTTGCGCACCTTGCGCCGTACTTTACCGGGGCCTTTGTTTTTGGCCTGAGTCTTCGATTGGGTTTTGCTGAGCTGTTGGCTTTCCATGGCTATCGTCCCAGATTATCCAGCGCCGGCGGCATGCTGCGGCCCAGTTTTTGATACTCACGGGCTATGGCTTGGATCAGTGCCCGGGCGGCGAGGGGTTCCTGTGCTGATTGTGTGCCGGCGGCGGTTAAAACCGCATTCCGGATTTGGCCACCGCTTAAATCACAGTGGCTGGCAAGGCTGCGGATGATGTCTGCCCCGGGTGAGCGTTGCCCCAGATGACTGTGCCATAAACGCAGGCGTTCCTGGAAACCGGGCAGCGGGAAATCAATGATCACTTCAATACGGCGGTTAAATGCGTTGTCGATACGTTCCCGATTGTTGGTGGTGAGCACCACAATGCCGGGATGACTTTCAATGCGGGATAACAGGTAATTGGTCAGGTTGTTGGCATAGCGTTCGCCGGTTTGTTTGGCGTCGGTACGGCTGCCGAAGAGGGAGTCAGCCTCATCAAACAGCAGCATGACGTCGGCGGCGGCGGCCTGGTCCAGCAAGAGCCCCAGGTTCTTTTCCGATTCGCCGATGTACTTGTTCATCACGGCACCCAGGTCCACACGATACAGTGGCGCACCCAGCCGGTTGGCCAGATAACTGGCGGCCAGTGTTTTGCCGGTACCGCTTTCACCCACAAACAGCGCCCGCAGGCCAGGGTTGGAACTGGCTTGCATGGTGTCCCCCAGGTTGCACCACAGGGATTCCCGGCGCTGTGCCCGCGCGATCATGTCCTCCAGGTACTGATCAATCAAAGGCGGAAACACCACCGCGTTTTTACCCACATCCCGCAGCACCGGTTGCGCCAGCAGGCGCAGCTTTTCCGTGCCCTGTTGCTGGCGCGCCTGACGAATCATGTCGGCGGTGACGGGTTGATTGGATTGCCGGGCCAGGCGTTGTGCTGAGTGCGACAGCTGCAGGATGGTGGGGCCACTCAACAAGGCACTGCCACTCAACTGCTGCGCCAGGGTGTTGTCGCCCAGCGTGTGCTGCCACAGCGCTTGGCGCTGCGCCTGGTCCGGCAATCCAATAAGGTGTTCCAGGCAGCCTTCCCCCGCCACGGCACCATCCATGTTGATGATGATGACAGCCGGGTGATGGGGTTGGGATGTGGGCCATTGCAGCGCCTCACCCGCGGCCAGATTCACCTGTACCACCGGTAGCCAGTTGGCGTGTTGACAGGCAAGTTGGAATGGGCCGTTCTGCTGCCACAGGGCCAGCGGCGTGGCAATCGGTTGCAGGTCAAGCAGTGCGGCCAGTTCGGCCGCCATCAGGTGACGCCCGCTGTTGGGGTGGCCGCGAATGATCAGGGTACGCAGTTCCCCGCTGTGCAGCATTTCCGCCAGCTTGGGCAGGGCCTGGCGGGATCGGGTGGGCAGTAACTGGCGCTGTGCTTCTGGCAAGGGATGGGTGCCGGGCCAGAGCGGTCTGTGCTCATTCAGTACGGACCACAGCGCGGTGTCCATGCGCAGGCTTTGCAGTGGCAGCGGTACATCGCCTTCCAGGGTTAATACGTTGTGCTGCAGTAAGGGGCTGTTGAGCAAGTCCAGCGTGGTCCAGGGGGGGGTGGGTGCAAACAGGTTGTCCACCAGCTCCAACGCCAGATGTACCGAAAGGCTGCCGTTGCTGTCCGGTTGTTGCAATCCGTGCAGCGCGAAGGTGATATGGGGAACCGTTTCCACCTGGCCCGTCAACAACAGCAGAAACGTTTCCCTGATGTTCAGATTCAGGTCACGGATGCAGTCCGCCAGTGGGCCATTGGCCGGTGGCCAGTGCTGTTGCCACCAATCGTTTTCGGTTTCCCACGCATCACGGGGCTGTTGTTGCTGATAACAGGCCAGTCCCAATGCCACCCAACGCAATAGGGCGGCACGACTGGATTGGGGAACCGACAGCAGGGCAAGATCATTCATTGGGTGTGGCCTCGCTCCGATCAAAATGAAATTGAACCACGCGGCCCAGCCAGGGCAGCCAGCCCGGATTGATATCCAAGCCGGCCAGGCGCAGTTCCAGCTGCACATGGTTGGCGGCCACGTGCATGTCCACATGGCTGGCGCTGTAGTGAACAGTGGCAGGCAGCATCAACAGGGATGGCTGCCATAGGTCGGCCGCCCCATACCACTGCTGCGCCAGTGTCGTGATGCGCTCAGCTGCGGGCAGAGCGGGCAAGCTTTGCAATGCGTCGCTGTGATCGAAACCCAGTTGTTGCGCCAGAAACCGGGCCACCGGATCCTGAACATCCAGCTGTAATCGTTCTGCAACCCGATACAGCCAGATCCAGCCGTTGGCAATGTCTTGCCAGTAGTCGCCCATGATGGTCTGCATGGCTGGGCGATTGAGAAAGTTCAACAGATAGAAGACACCACCCTGGCGGGTATGGAAACAGTGGTCAGCTGCAGTGGAATGCAGGTCTACCTTCATGGATTGTGCAGCAGGCGGTGTGGGAACCGGCTGATCCGTTGCTGCCCCGGGATCGCCTTGCCGGCTGCCGGTGCCTTGAACCTGTGTTATCTCCTGAGCGGTTGTTTGGGCCGGCCCCGTCGCCTTGGCTGACAACGGTTGCTTTCCAGCGGGGATGGCAGCGGTTGACTGCACTGCGGTGGGTGAAGAGCGTTGCGGGTTCACATTCGTTGGCGGAGTGCCGGCCGTTGGTGTATCGGAGCCCGTTGGGGTGTGTGTATTCACGGGTGTCCCCTGCACGGGCGGCTCTGTTGGTGCAGTGGCTAGGGCCCGGTACGCGGTATCAGTTAAGGTTGTGATCAATGCGTCTACGGTGTGGTTAACACTGTGTTGCAGGCTGATGGGGCAACATTCCTGGGCCAGCAACAGTGCGGCCAGACGCACACGGTGGCACTGGGCTGTATGCGCCACCAATACCGGTTGCCAGCGTTGCAGTACGCTGCGGGGAATGGTGGCGGCAATGTTGTTGGATCGATGGGTTATACCGTGCCTTTCCGCGTTGGGTGTGGTTGCCGTCGGTGCGCTTGTTTCAGTTGTTTCCGCATCCCGGTAGCCGTTATGCCAGCACAGTTCCCGCCACAGTTGCAGTGCGTCGGCCTCGGTAAGCCGGCGCCAGACCAGTGGCAGTGTCTGCTGTTGGGACAGGTGTTCCGTGAGGGCGTTGATCTGCTCAGGGTGGTCCGCCAACACTGAGTACAGGGCCTGGCTTACCGGCATGGCGATCAGTTGTCGCCAGCGTTGCCAGTACCAACGCCGGCCGGCATCGCCCCGGGCCAGGTCGGAGAGCAAGGTCGCCAGCATGTGTTGCGTGTTGGCAAAACGCATCACCTGGTTGGGATCGTTGCCGGACAGCACACAGTGACGGGCCTCCTGAAGCAGGCTGGCACGGATCTGATCACGCCGTTGGCTGACTTTGAGTCGGCGCACAAAAACCACCTGTTGGCCGGGAGCTTCCGGCCAGTCTGCCCGTTGCAGATCCTGCTGCACGGCATCCTGGTCCGCCCTTGGGCCACGTACCCTGAGGGTACCGATGGTGGTGTCGTACAATGTGTTCAGCATCGTGCTTCCACGCCTGGGTTAACGGTTTGCCTTACCGACGGGTTCTACCAACAACGGCAAAGCGTGAATTAATGGTGATATTGGGTTGGATCACGTTCACTATGCGAACCTGGGTGCTGTCCGGGCTGTGATCAACAACACTCAGCTCCGCCGCCACCTGTTGATTCAGATCCAGTAGTTGTAAGCGGTTACCGGGCAACACACGGCGATTCAGTTTCACCCGAAAGCGTTCCCCGGGTAACACAACCCGCGGTGCCACAAATACATTGCCGCGCACGATTTCCTGTGGATCACCGAGGGAGGCAAAAATGAGCGTGGCACGGATCATATTGCGCATGGCGCTACGACTGGCGGCGTCGGCATCGTCGCTTAACTGGCGGAACCACCAGGCTATCAGCTCGGACACCGTGCGGGTGGCGTTGAAGTCATCCTGTTCCGCCTGTTCCAGTCCGGGCCACCAGCTGACCTGTTCCACCCGAATGCGGTCGTCTTCTGCCAGTTGACCCCACTGCAGCCGAATCGAGCCGGGCAGTTGCGCCAGTTTTTCCAGCAGACAGGCCTGACATTGCTCCAGCTTTTGGCGCAGGGCCTGGGCTTCGCTGCGCAGGCTGCGGGTACCGCTTTGCGATAAATCCTCCAACGAAAACACGGTGGCGGCGCGTGCCTGGGTCTGTACACTGCTGTGGGTGAATGCGGGCAATGTCAATCGCGACCACTGCTTCAGCATGGACTGGTTCTGTATGTGCACGGTATGCAGTCGGGCCTGCAACGTGTCTGTACCGGCGTTGACCGTCAGCCGTTGGCTTCTGGCTTTAAAACGGGCCTGCCGTAACTGACCCAGATAATCGAATTTTTCAAAGGCCGGCAGTTTGCTGCGCTGCGGTTTGAGATCCGCCCAATACTGCATGGGTATCTCGGTGACGGCATCGAAAAAGTATTCCAGTTCATCGGGTAAAGTGGCATCGGTATCCCCGTCACATCCGGGGACAATATCGTTGCGGCTCTTGTAGCGCAGGGACAGGGGGTCCGCAACTGGTACGGACACCGGCGTGTTGCGTACCCGTACATAGTAGAGGCCCTGAACCGCACGGGTAAGAATACGGCTGCGTTCCAGATTGGCGTCATGGGCCCGGCGCCAGTCTTCCTCCAGCAGGCGCTGCGCCACGCCATAGTCACCCAGTTGCTCATCGAAAAAACGGTCCAGGTTTTCCAGGGTTTCCCGCGCCACCCGGATCAGGCCACTGAGTTTTTCGATCTGCGCCAGCTTGCGGGTGTGTTCCCGCAGTTTGCCCTGCAGTTTGCGTTCAATCTGGTTGTACCGGCTCTCCACAATGGAGATCCATTTGGTGAGCACCTTACCGGCATTGAACAGCGCCTCGTAGCGTTTTTGGTTGGCCAGAAGGCCCCATAGCTGTTGCCGTTTGGTGGCATCGTCTCCGGCTTGCTTGTCGGCTTCGGCCTCGATCTGCGCATCCAGTACCGCCGGTGCAGTCAGCCCCAGATTCTGCTCGCTCACTTTGAGTTTCTTGCGCAGGGCGGAGGCGTCGGTGGGATCAAACAGATCGTTGATGGTGGTCACCAGATCCTGCATGCCGAAATAGGCTTTGCGGTATTCGTTGATTTCCGGGCTGATGTGGTCCAGCACACCAAAGCGAAATTCCCTGGCCTCAAAGGCGGGCTTGCTGACCGCACTTTTGGCGAGGTTGGCCAGCAGGTCCAGGCGTTTTTTGTTGATACCCAGTTCAAACGCGGAAAAGGTCTGGGGCTTGCTGGTGAGGTAACTGGGTGTGCTGCTGGTGCTGGTGTTCAATGCGGAAGACAGCAGATTGTTGCTGAAGTTGAAGTTGCTGCCGGTGGCGGAGGTTTTGCTAGTGCTACTCACTGCCCCACTGATGCTGCGACTGGTCATGGTACCTGAGCTGATTCCAGACACCGACCGGGAGGTGGCGCTGGGGGTGGAGACTTCTTCCGGCAACAGGTTGGTATTGAGGCTGGCGTAAGGCAGCCAGCGCGCCACCTGCAGACCATTGCCATCGCCGGCAACGCCCCCGGCCAGGGCAGACAGGGCCACGGTTTGCGAATCCAGTTGCTGACGCTTCAACAGCAGCAGATCGCGGGTTTTCTCCAGGCGGGTGCGGATGGCGCGAATCTGGTTTTCAATGGCCTCCAATTCCACCAGGGCAACCGCATACTGGATCACCAGCCCATCCTGCTCCGGCGTGGGCACCGGCGGGGGTGTGGTGACGCCGTCTTCGGTCACCAGCCAACGGCTGTAGAAATCCGGCTGTGCCGGAATGCCCCGATTATAGGGGTAGGGCGGTGCGCTGCTGCCGAACTCGGTGAGTGCCCGTTGGATCACATTCTGAAACAGGGTGTTGGGCGTAAGCGGCGGCAGCGTGGGTTTTGGTAAATCCAGTTGCTTGAACTGGGTTGGGTCCAGCACACGGCGTTCAACGGCAGGCAAATCGCCGGGGCCGGTGAGAGGATCCTCGTCGGACGGCTCCACATAGTAGAGTTTGTCGAATTGCTGGCGCCAGCGATGCCAGGCGTTGTAGGCGCGCATGTAGAAACGGTAGAGGTCGGATTCCAGCTGGGTGTCGGTGGGTGGAATGTCCAGTAAGTCCGCCCGATAATCCTGGCGGCGCAACGCCAGCAGCAGACGCACTTTGTCCCCCGCCGGTTGGCGCAGATCGATCACGCGCCGTGGCAGATGGCGATGAATCAGGTCCAGCACAGAATCTTCGGGTACCGGTACCATATCCACGCTCAGGTGCTGCGGTAGCCACATAAAATCCGGGTTCGGGGAATCGGCATTCTTTAACCAGGCCAGGGGCAGCTCACCGGCCGCGGGCAGAAAATCCAGGTTCAGATTGTTGTCCAGAAAATCCGCCAATGGCGTTCCCGCATTGGCCGGCAGGCTGTGATTCTGCATCACCTGGCGCAGGGCGGCGGCGGTCTGATTGAGCAGTACCCGGTACCCGGACCGGGCGACCGCGTCATAGCGCCCGGCGGCCTCGGAGACCCAGTTAATGGTATGGTCGTCACCGCTGCTGGTGATGGCCAGCAGGGCCAGGGGAATCGCCTGATTGAAATTGTCGAGGAACTCGGCATCCACCCGATCGGCGGCAATCCAGTTTTGTAACTGGTCGGCCGGTGTTGCGGTGACCACGGCGGGGGCGATGGCCAGTCGTTGCAGGCGCACGCTGGTGACGGTGGCCAATCTGGAATCCCGGGTGGGATCGAATTCGGCCCGTTGGCAGGGTTCCACCCGGGGCGCGTCGATGGTGTTCTGCGATTGCTGCAGGGTGAGGTAATACACGCCGGTGGCGTCGGCGGTGGCGGTGCGTTGCAGATAATCCTCAATCACCCGTTGCCATTGCGCTTTCAGCGGTGATTGCAGGTGCAGGGTATACCCCTCGGGCGTGACCGCCAGCCCCGGGTTCACCACAAAGGTGGCTGCCTCGGCCAGGCCACTGCCGCTGCTGGCCAGGCGTAAACCATACACCACGCCGGCAGGTCGGGTTTTCAGCAGGGGTGACAGGCGCGCATCAGCGTATTCCTGTTGCCGGTCAAATTCTTCTTCACCCAGGTGGCGCCCGGCAAACAGATGGACCCGTTGCAGTTTCGGATCACTGGCAATGGGTCGATGCAGCACGATTAACGACATCACGGTCTCCTTGATGCGCTGGGCATCCATTGATTCGGCATCAGTTCATTGAGTCCAACAGCGCTTCCCAACGGCGCAGTACGGTATCGTCCAGGCCCAGTTCGGCGCCGCTTTCCAGAACCTGTCGGCCGCTGGCGCCCGGCCGCTCCACCTCCTGTTCACGCAGGCGCTCCAGCATAGCCGGCAGGGCGTCCTGTTCCATCAGCTGTTGCAGGGTGGGCCAGATCGCCGGGTCGAAGTAGCGCTCCACCAACATCAGAAACTCGTTGGCCTGGAGCACTGCCGCAGCGTCACCCCGGTTATCCCTGGTCAACTGGGCAAGGGCTTCTTCGCCGTCACTGTCCCGGGGCGGGCGTATCGCGGCCAGGCGTTCGAAATTCAGAAAACGCAGCAGCACGCTGTCCTCATCCTCGATGACGCTGCCGGGATCACTGGGATCGGGATTGGTATTGTCGTCGGGCTGGCCCGGTTGCGGCAGGGTACTGCCCAATGCCAGCACGATGCCGCTGACGGCGGTTTCCGCGGCCCGCACCGGACGTCGCACGTACAGCAACTGGCTGTCGCCCAGGGTGTCCCAGATCGCCTGCCAGACGTCGGCATCCGTATCCAGCTCATGCACCGGTTGCACCGGATACAGTTTCAGGCGCAGTAGATCCAATTGCGGCAGGCGCCGGCTCTGCGGATCGTAAGCCCGTTCCAGTTGTTGGGCATAGAGCCCGTAATCCTGGTTGGACAGGGGTGCCAGCACGACGATGTCCACGGCTTCTTTAGTGTTCAGGTCGATGTTGGGCAGAGGCAGTGACTCGCTGCGGATCAGGTCTACATCCGATTGCCGGATGGGGGCAATATGGACATTGAAATGTTCGGGAAAATAGGTCTGCACGCCGGCCACGGCATCAATGGCGTCCTTGGGGGTGGTGCCCACCGGTGGCAGCAGACTGAAGTAATCCCGGGCACTGAAAGCATTATCGAGGCTGCCGCTGAGGCGGCTGTTGAGGATATCCCGCAGCAGGGCTTCGTACTGGCGCGACAGGTCCTGTTGCTGATCCCCCAGGCTTTGCTCCAGGCGCAGCGGTTGGCGCAGCAGTTCCGGATCCAGCCATTGGGGGGTGTCGTTGTGGATGGCAATGATGCCCAGGGCCACGCTGTCTTCGGGGATCAGGCTGGTGGCCAGGTGAGAGTCCAGCAGCTCCCGCATCAGGTTGGCGCGGATGTGCAGGGGGTTCTGTTGCGGCAGGGCCAGCGGCAGGGGTACCAGCCCCATCTGCACTGATTCCGTCACCAGGGCGTAATCGGAGCCCCGCTTGGACGCCAGATCCGTGGGGAACACCTCGGCAATGTCCGTGGCCACTTCCACATAGCGTAACACCACCGCATAGAGCGCGCGGTTGAGCTTGCGGTACTTGCTGTGATTGAGTTGGGCGATCAGGGCGCGGTCCGACAGGCTCACCAACAACTGACTGCCCAGGTGCAGTACCCGGCCCAGGGGGGTCATGGCCTGGCCCGGCTCCAGGGTCAGGAGGGAGGAGAAGGGATCATAGCTCAGCTGCAGGCCGCTGATGATGCCGTGGCCCAGTACCTTGCCCACCTCCCGCAGACGCTGATCCAGGTAGACCTGATCCCGTTCCAGATCCTCGGCGGTGAGCAGGCGGCCATCAAAATAATGGGTGCGGGTCATGCGGGGGTCGATGTCGGCGATGCTTTCCAGGCTTTCGCCGGCAGCCATGGGATCCCCCAGCGGTTGAAACAGTATGTCGCTCATGGTGTCTCCTTGCGCGCGGCTATTGGCGATTGAGCCAGGCCAGTTGGCTGGCGGTGGTGAGGAAGGGGCGCACCAGATTGTTGATACTGATGCGCTCCGGGTTCACCACGATATTGTTGACGTCGCTGCTGCTGATGCTGATGCGTGCCAGCAGCAGGCGGGCACCTTGTTCCAGTTCATCCGCCAGATTGGTGGTGGCCAGGCCGCTGCTGTCGAGGGCATTCAACAGCCGCGCCTGCAGACTCAGTTGTGCATGGGCGGCGGGATTGCTGAGCTCCAGATCATCCAGGGTTTGTTGTTCGGCCGCGCTCAGTGCGGGCACAGCATCGGCCACCGGTGTGTGACTGGCCCAGGGGGCGAAGCGCTCATCGGCCGGTGGCGGTAACTCCGGAATCAATTCCAGCTGCACGCCATCGGCGGTGCGGCTGGGTTGCACGGCGTCGGTGCTCAGGTTGAGCTTGCGGGCCAGCACCGGCTGCTGGGCCAGGGCACAGTCCTTCTGCCGTATACAGACCCTCAGCCAGAGCAGGTCATTGCTGCCGTCGAAGCCTTCCAGCAAACTGGCTTCGCTCTGGGCATCCAGCCACTGGCGCAGATTGATGCAATAGGTTTCATGCACCAGCACTTCTCGGCCCAGTCCATCGATGGCGATCCCCGGGCTCACATGCAGTCGCACCAGAATGTCATCCACATCGTTGTCGTGACTGTCGGGGTCCATACTCACCCGCAGCCCGGCCAGGGTACCGTAGCCGTGCAGCCAGTACTGATGGCGGGTAAGGCGGCGGCGGTGGTAAGCCTGTTCATCGCGGGTGGCCGAAAGCCCCAGCATCATGCCCGCTTCGTAGGCTACCCGGCGCAGGGGCTCCGCCAGTTGATCATCCTGTTCCAGGGTGGGCAGGTCGTCCAGGTTACTCATGGGGCCTCCTCATGGCTTGTCTCCTTGCAGTCATGGTTGCAATCACTGGCTGGCGTTGATGTCCCGTGGCGAAAACGCCACCGGATTCCGCAGCAGGCCTTCTTTGCCGATCAGGGTTTGGTTCAGAATCACAGCCCTGGGTTCGGGCTGCGTTTCCAGATACGTGTCCACACTCAACAGGGGTGAAGTGCCCAGAATGAATGGGTGTTCGGTCTCAATGAGTCGCCATTGCAGGTGGGCGGGAGCCTGTTGAGTGAGCATCTCATTGACCGCGTTTCGCTGTTCCCGGGCGCGGCCGTGCAGCAGTACACTGAGACGATGGGCGTAGCGTTCAAAGAATGCGTCCACCGCCTGGTTTTCTTCTTCGCTGGCCAGCTCCGGTGCCAACAGCGCGAGGAATTCCCGGGCATTCATATCCGACAGAATCAGGCTGTCGCCGACGATGCTGTTACCGCTCTGGCCGGTGCCCAGGGTCAGGGGGTGTTCTGCATCATCCATATTGCGGCCGAGGATGGTGGCCATGGTGCGACGCAGGCGGAAGTTTTCCACCACCACCACTTCGCCCCGTTGCACACCGCCATCGGTGACAATGTCCAGGGCCAGATTGAGAGCCGGCAGGGTGCCCTTGTATTGCTGGATCAGGGTGGCGTTTTTCAGCCAGCGCCGTTGCCGTTTCAGGGGCCAGTGGGGGGGCAGATCGGCACCAATGGATTGCGCCAGCCAGGCCAGGTTGGTGTGGGGGGCGGCATCCGGATGCAGCAGTTGATCACTGGCGGCAATGCGGCCTTCAATGGGGGTGAGCAGCCCCTCAAAACTGGCCAGCAGGCGTTCCCGGGTATCGGCGCCGTTGGCCGGGCCGGTACTGTTGGCGGGGTCGTAGCTCAGCTCCTGCCGCATGAATTCCGGCAGATAGGCTTCCTGATAGGAAAAGCGTGGCTGGTAAACCCGGATGGCGTGCAGGGCCGGGGTGGTGCGGCCATTGCCTTTGAAATGCACCTGCAGTTGCAGATAACGTCCGGTAAGACGGCGCACCGGGCCTTGAGGCCGCTGCAACAGGATTTCAAACAGCCCCCGTTGGCCCCGGTTTCCATCCTGTCCGGCGCCGGCCAGGGAACTCTGGTACGGCCGCTCCGAGGGCAGGGGGTTCCACACCGGCGGCGGTTGGTCAATCAGCTCCGCGCTGCCCCGTTGTTCCGGCGTGTCGTACACCCGGGCTGACAGAGTGATGCTGCAGCCGGCGGGAATGCAGGCGTCCAGATAGACCCGGTGCCAGATGGTATTGGGGCCACCGGAATCCAGCACCTGTTGCAGCAGTGCGTTGGCTTCCAGGTAATAGCGGGGTTGGCGCAGTGCATGCAGCTCGCGGGGCCGCGGGTTGAAATCCGGGTAGTCCGGATCCTGGTCTGCCTGGTAACGCAGTTGGCCATCGGCGCTGCTGGCAAAGCGGGGTATGGCCAGGGACAGCATGGGATAGCGTTCGCCGATGAGCTCCGCTGTGCCGCTTTCTGTGCGGGAATCCCATTGCAGGCTGAGCACCGGGCAGTCCCGTTGCCGAAACTCGGTGTCGCCGCTCTGGCGTGGTGCCAGGGCCGCCAGCCGGCCCGGCCCCGCCGGCGCCAGGTCAACGGCGAAGGGCAGTTCGCTGTCCAGCTCGTACACGGTGAAGGGCCGATCCGCGATGTTGCCCAGGGGCCGGCTCAGTATGCGTTGATTGCCGCCGTTGTCGTGCAGCAGCAGATACAGCTGCTCATCATCTCCACATACGGCCAACGCTTCCCAGCCCGCCGGCAGATCCTGTTGCCAGTTCAGCGCCAGGGCGCCGGGGTTGATGGTTAGCGGTTCGAAGCGGGATTCGGAGGGGGTATAGGGCAGCGGTAGGGGGCGGCCACTGCACAGCATTAGCCGGTCGGCACCGATGCACCAGACCCGGTTGTGGGCATCCACCCAGGCCCGCCGGGGGATCACCGGCAGGGTGCATTGGCTAAGCCAGCGTTGCCCCAGATGGAACAGCAACAGGCCATGCTGATCGCCGTCGTTGCTGAACGGAACCGCCAGGCAGCCATCGTGGTTCAGGTTCAGATCACGCAATGTCCCGGCCGGTGCCGCTACGGGATTGAGTTCGGCGTCCTGCAGGGGCAACCAGCCACGGCCGCTGTTGAATTCCACCGTGCGGGCGTCGTTACTGAGGCGGGCCACCTGATAGAATGCATCCACGGCCATGGGACGGGCATCACCCCAGGCCGCCAGGGCAGCCACCGTATCCCCTGCCGGCAGCCGCAGTGCCTGGTTTTGCGCCAGGGTCAGGGCCTCGCGGCCGGCATGCCACTGCAGACGGCGGGAGCCTTCCTCGAATTCTGCGGCCGTGCGCAGTAAAAAATAGGGGGTGTTGTTAACGTCCATCAGCGCTCACTCATCTTCAACACACATCCGGTATGACCGGCACCGCGATGCCCGTGCCACGCTCACCGGGGGCGCCATCCAGGGGGCCGATGCCCTGGGGCAGGGGTGGGGTATCCTTGGCGCTGCCGATGCCCACGTGCACGCCCATCAGCTCCGGTAACTGGTAGGCTTCCAGGTCCAGGGCCTCACTGATGGGCAGCCGCCGCCACACTGCCCGCTCGTCTTTACGCACCTGCTCAAACAGATTGGCCACGTTCACCGCCTGCACCCCTTCCACTCGGGCCGCCTGGGTCAATAGTTCGTTCACCTGTATGGGTTTGCCCAGGGGCCAGCCCTGGTTGCCGCCGCCCCCGGGGGGCAGTGGCCACAGGTATTCGGTAATGACCTGTTGCACGGCCTGCAGGGTTTCCTGCTCCGTTTGCGGGTCACGCACCTGCACCAGAATGCTCACCGCCATGGGAATAAACTGCGGGCTCAGCACGTACAGCTCGGTGCCCGCCTGCACCCGGTTCAGCAGATAATTGAAGACGTCCTTGAGCAGGCCTTTATTGGGTTTGGGCCAGTTGCCGATGGCCGGTTGTGCCGGTGGCAGCACAAACACGCTGACCACCCCGGGAACATCCCTGCGGGCGGCCGCCAGGGTGTTGCCGGGCAGAAAGCCTTTGATCAGTTCGGTGCGGGCCACCGGGTTGATGGGATTGTTGCGGCAAATCACCTGAAAATCCGTTTCCGTTACCGCCCGATTACGGTGGGTGAGAAACTGGGGAATGCGTTGCTCGGCCTGGGCCACGGTTTCGGCATCGCGGCCACCCTGTAACGGCCATTCATGGCGCAGTTTGAAACGGGGGCTGCCGTCGACGATTTCCTTGATACTGCCGGCGGGCAGGTTACCGGCTTCACCGCCACCATGGCGGTAGCGGGCCACGCGGATGCGGGCACCCCGGGGCGGGCGTTTTCCGTTCTCCAGCCCATCGCCGAAATAGGCGTAGCCGGAATCGGCATTCAGGCGGAAGACGCGGGCCTCGGCACCGTTGCCCGCCAGAAAATCCACTGCCCGCCAGCTGACCCAGGCGCCTTCTTCTTCCACCTGCAGATCCAGTGTGGCCGCGTCCACCTGCTGGTCTGGCAGGGCCACCACCTGATCCGGCAGACCGGTACCCAGGCCAACGATGGTGTCCAGGCGTAAACCCTGGGCCACCACATCCACGCCATTCAAACCCAGGTAACCCAGTTGCAGGGTGGGATCATCGGGGCAGCGCAATCGAATCCACAGCGCCACCCGACTGGCTTCCACCGCATCGTCCAGGGCCGGGGGCATATTTTTACTGCCATCGAACATGGGGTCGGCGTTGGCAAAATCGGCAAACAGCGCCGCATTGTTGGGCAGCCGCAGCCGCACCACGCCGGCCTGGCGCCCTCCCAGGGAGGTGTCCGACATCTGTTCCAGGGGCAGGAAGCGGGTGCTGTTGTCCGGCCCTTGGGCCACCAGCTCCCACTGCAGGTTGCGGGCTTCAAAATCGTTGATGGCGCTGTCTTCGGCGGTGGCTTCCACATCGTCTGCAGGCGCAATGGCCACACTGAGGCGGATGCCCGCCAGGTTTTCCCGCAGTAATTCCAGGTTGCTGTCCAGCTGCTTGGGGGCAATGCAGGCCAGATAAAAGCTCTGGTCCAGGCTTTTACTCAGGGTCAGCCGTTCCCGGCCGATGTCAAAACGGCGGGGCTGGAAGGGTTGCGGCGTTTCCCCTTTGCGCAGGCCGAATTGTTCATGCAGATCCTGCAGGGTCAGGCCCAGGGCAGTCAGGTCATCGGTGGACAGGGTTTGTTTGATCAGCACCTGCAGGCTGAGGCAGGTGGGTTGCAGTTCCCCCAGGGTGGTGAGGGCCTGCTTGGCGCCGCGCAACTGGCTGCCGTCTTTCAACAGCGGGGGCAGCAGCACACTGGTGGGGCCACCGTCCACACAGACCACACCCCGGGCCGGCCGCGCCGGGCGCACCGGAATCTGCAGCAAATTGAGGAACACCCGGCGCTGACGCTCCGGAATCAGATTGGCCCGGTAGAGAATGGTTTCGGTGAGCCAGGCAAACAGGTCGATAAAACTGTGCACCGGATCACCGGGGGCAATCTGGGTCAGTTCCGGTAAATGGGTGGCCAGACGGGCCCGGGCTTCGGCAACCAGATCTTCGAAGCGGCGATCGTCCAGATTGGGGACCGGTAATGGCATGGTCTCGTATCCTCCTTACACACCCAGGTTCAGGGTCAGGCCCAGTTCCGCCGCAGCGGGTTGATGGCGCAAGTGGTAGCGGATGGTGATGTGCACCTGAGCCAGATTGTCCGGGTTGGTTGCCACCTCCACGCCATCCACCAGCACCCGCGGCTCCCACAGAGCCAGGGATTTTTTCACCACACCGGCGATCAGATTGCGGGTGGTTTCCGTATTGGGTTGATGCACAAAATTGAGCAGGCCGGCACCGAAGTCCGGCCGCTGCAGCCGCTCACCGGGCCGGGTCAGCAGGATGTTCAGCATCACTTCCCGCACGCTCTGATCCGCCTGCGCCCAGGCAAGGGCACCGTCTTGGTCCACACTGCCCAGGGGCCAGCTTTGCAGGTTGGGCATGGGGGTGCGGCTGGGATTGACCATGGTGAGCTCCTTAATATTGGCGGGTAAACGGGTTCATGGTTATTTCTCAATCTTGGGAAACGGCAAGCAGATCCGCACCCACGGCAGCCAGAAGAACACGATGTTCAGCAGCGAGATCATGATCATCAACAGAATCATCGCCACCAGGGTGATCACTGGCAGACTGAACGAACAGATCCACTGAATGCCCAGTTTGGGGCCTTCGCCCACCACATCTTCACTGGCGCCTTTTTTCAGATTAAGGCCGTTGATCAGATCAAAGGTGTCGCCGGGGGTGAGGATACTGGCCCCTTTGGCCAGACCCCGTTTCAGGTCGCGCAGGCTGGGCATGGGAATCAGTGAAGGGCGACTGGCTTCCGGATCAAAGGGTGCCGCCACCCGGAACTGAAGGGAGCGACATTGCTCATCCGCCCATTGAATCTGCTCCTTGCCCGCATCGTTTTTGGAACGCACGAAAGGAACGATCTGGTAGACATCGGCTTCTGCCTGGCCGAACTTGGGCAGGGGTATCTCCCGCGCCTGGCTCAGGGTCTGTTCTCGAAAACGTTGGCCCAGCAGGTGACGAATGTCTTCGGCATCACTGGCCAGCAGCTGCAGGGAGTAAGGCAGGCTGCCCTGGCCGTTGCTGTTGGGAAGCGGGGCCAGGGTAGTGAGGTGCTCCAGCCCACCGGCTTTATCGGCGGCGTCTTCCTGTTCGATGATCCACTGCACCAGCGGGTTGTGCTCGCCCCGGGCAAAGCAATCCTGCAGGTAGCGGGTGAGATGCAGGCGGCGGGCGCCCTTGAGCCAGGGACGGGTATGCTCGGTGAAGAGGCCGCTCTTGAGGGTGGCGCGCAGTTGCCCGGGGTCATAGAACCAGATGTCGGAAAACAGAGACTCCAGTTCGGTGTTGGCCTCGCGGCCGGCTTCTCCCAGGTGATAACGGTTCACCAGCAGGCGCAGTAATTCGAACCAGGCTTTGCCGGGTACGCCCTGCTGAACCTGCTCGGTATGGTGACGATCCCAGGTCACGGATTGGGTGTTCTTGCTGTAGGTGCCCGGTCGGTAGCCGAAGGGCCAGGGCAGGGATTGGGCGGCAAAATCCTCTATGTTTTTTTGCTCGGTGGCGTTGAACAGGGTATTCACTTGGCGCTCATAGTAGAAGCCGCCCAACGGCACGTAACCGTACAACAGCGTGTGCCGCTTGCCATTGGCGTCGGTGCTGTTCAAAACGTGCAGAGGATGGGTTTGCTCGCCACTGTAGGTGGCCTGGTTGGTGCGTGGATGCAACACCCCGTTGACACACAGGCGGCGATCCAGATCCGGATCTTTGTGCTGGGTATTGACCGCGTGCCAGCCCAATGCTTCGCCTTCCTCCATCAGCCAGGCCTGCTCGGCCCCATCACGCTGGCGCCGGATCACAAAACCGGCGGAGGTAATGCGTGCCGGGTCCAGCGCCGGACGGCCGAAGCGCTCACAGATCACTTCACAGCACACCAGATGAAAGGCGCGGTGGGTGGGCAGGCGCAGTACCGGTTTGTCGTCGTAGGGGCTGTGGCCCTCTTCATTGACCCAGGCACTGAACTGGGCTTGCTCAAAACGTTGTTTCAGCACATCCTGCTGGAAGCGGGCGATGAAATCGGCGTCCAGATAGCGCAGTAAACTGGCCTGCTGCCCATTCTGGAAAAAGGCCGGTTGCAGGCGGACGTTATGAATGGGTTGTGCACTGGTCATCGCGTTGCCCTCATTACCAGATGTTGCCCGCGCCGGGGGTGTAGGTGGTGCCCACCACCGAGGTGGCGATGATGGTGTCGCACTGTACGACGCCACTGAAGCGGGACATGCCCGCATCCACCTGCACCATTCCGGCGGAGACATTGACGTTGCTGGCATTGATGTTCACCGGTCCGGCGCTGTCCACGGTGATATCGGATGCCGTCATGGTGACGCTTTGGCTGCCGCGTTCGATGCTGACTTCACCGCCGCCGCTTTCGGTAACTGTAATGCGGTAACCGGAGCGGGTACGCAACTCCACTTTGGGATCGTTGTCGTCGAACTCCAACACCGTTTCACTGGGGGTGCGTATCACATAGTGTTGTTCCTGGGGATCGGCGTCCTGGGGGCGGCTGTCATTGCCACACCAGATGCTGCCGAGAATCAACGCTGTGTCCTGATTGATAAAGGCCACCACCACAATTTCATCCAGCCGTGGTACGAAACTGGCGCCGTAGCCATTGCCGGCAGAGGGGGCCACCACGCTGGCCCACATTTCCATGGGGCTGGATTGCAGGCGTACCTTGATACGGCCGCGATGGTCGGGGTCGGCGTTGTCGGTGACCTGTGCCAGCTGCATGCTGTGCAGGTGGCCAAGAGTGTGGGCATTCATGAGGCAGGGCTCCAATCGGCTTTGTTCACTTTCAAATGGGTTTCGTAACCGTTCTGGCTGTCGAAGCGGTGGCTGCAGTGCACTATCTGGTAGGTGCCGCGCAAGCGCGGTGAAACCCCGCTGAGTTCAATGTCGCGGCCACTTTTTAAGCTGGGCTCACCCTGGCAGACAATGTCCCCCTGCACAAAGCGCTTGGCCATACGACGAAAATGGGCGCCGGCGTAGGCATCCGCTTCCGCCTGGCTGCGGGCGAAGGGATGAGGCACCACTTCTTCACCGGGCCAGCCCAGCTGGGCCAGCGTGGCGGCGGCGGTGGTGTCGTTGGGGGCCGGTATCATGCTGTCGCTGTTGTGATCCACCGCCTCGGCGGTGGCCACGTTGTAACCCTGCGCTCGCGATGCCAGTGGTTGTTGATTCAGATCCACCAGCAAGCGTACTTCCAGGGCGCTGTCCTGGGCGCTCAGGGCTACCGGCTCAGGATCCGGGGTCTCCGGGCGGGCGCGCAGGGTGTCGCCGTCCATACGCAGGGCAATGTCAAAACGACCCAACAGGCGCAAGAGAAAAGCCAGGTCACTTTCGTTCAATTGATGCCAGGTATCGTTGATGTTGGATACCTGAACGTCGGCCTGCAGACCCGCTTCGCTGGCGATGGCCGACACAATATCGTCCGGCGTATGTTCTTCGTAACTGCGGTTCTGGCGGGCGCGTCCCAGCCGGTGCAGTTTGTCCTGCAACAACAAACTGAGGGTGGGAGCCCCGGTTCCATACTGTTCCTCGATGGCCGTGATTTCGCCTTTGAATATGCGGATCGGATCCGGTTGCCCCATGGCAATTTCCAGCTCATCCCCCAGCGCAATATCGTCAAGCACATAGGTGGGCTCGCGGGCGCTTTGCGGTGTGCCCCAGTTGGTGAGCGTAAGCTCGCCGTGGGCGCAGCCGTGCAGGGGCAGGTTCACCACCAGGCCGGTCAGGGCGTCGGTGAGGTCGTCCCGTTGCTCCCCGCCAAGGCGGATGACGGGGCGCGTATTGATGAAGGCGTTCTCCGGCATAGGGTGTCGTTCAATCCACTTTCAGGCGTTGTTGACGTTGCTGGATGTGCTCCAGTGTCTTGGCCAGTTTGACTTCCGCAGCGGCCAGGGGTTGTTGCTGGGGCGCGGGGGCGGCTTCCGCAGCTTGCGTTACCGGCTCCTGTATATCGGCGATGACCTCTTCAATGATTACCGGCATGGTGTCGGTCTCCTCTTGATTATTCGAACCCCACACCGGTATCCAGTGTGAGGGAAGGTGTGTTCAGTTCAGCCTTGACCCCGGCTTCGGCATTGATTCCGGCATTGGTGCTGATTCCGGCACCGGCATGGGTACCGATGCTGAAAGCCCCTTCCACCTTGGTGCCCAGACTGGCGGATGCGCCGTAGGCAAAAGCCGGCTTTACCGCTACCGAAGCGCTCACTCCAACGCTGCCTTTGATGCCCAGAGCGGCGCCGGCCGATACCTTGGGCACCGCCAGCACCGATGCGCTGGGCAGGCGCGGGTTTTCAATGCCGTTGTACAGGGCGGTATCGCGCCAGTTGCCGGCGCCTTCGCTGCCGCCGGGAACCGGGTTGCTATTCTGGCCGCTGCCGGTGTCGCCGTTACCGGTGGGGGTAAGCTGCGGCGTGTCCTGTTGGGCGGCGGCCACGCCATCGCTGCGTTGCCGAAACTGATAACGGTCTTCTTTCAGTCGCAGCACCACCTTGGCCCGCAGCGGCCGGCCCTCTTTGGAAAAATAGTCCAGCGTTTCTTCGTAGTTATCCACCATGCCCACAAATTCAAAACTGCCCCACTGAAACAGGCAGCGTTTGGGGGCTTCCATTTGCTCGCCACCTTCCACCGGTTTCAGAAAACGCTCGGCGATTTTCCTGGTCTGATCGCGCACATCAGAGCCCTGTTCGATATCGTTTTGTGATTCGCCTTCACCGGCGTCGATGTAGGTGGTATCGAAGATCAGCTCAACGGCCAGGCTGGATGAGCTTTTATCCACAAACTGGGCTGCGCGACTGTTGCCGTTGCGTTCGTTTTCTTTCAGGGTGTTGGACAGGGTGACCTTGAGAGAGATGGGGTTGAATTGCACATCCACCGCATTGTCCATATCCGGTGAGTTGTTGTTACCGGATACGGGAATCAGTTTGCCGCGTTCAGGATTTATCATAACCGTTAACCTCCACTGCTGCCGGCAGCGGCCGGGCGCTCCAGCTCCAGCCCTTCGTGTACCAGGTGGATTTCCTCAATGGCCACTTGGTTGGCGGTGGAATTCAGGTCCGGGCCTTTGAACTTGGTGGCCATCACCCCTTCCAGGCGCCAGGTCATCACCGGGTTTTCCTGTTGACCTTTAATGGGATTGCCCAACACGATGATTTCACCGTGCAGGCGGTAGCCGTAGTTGGAGCCGCGAGTGCTGGCATCAAACCAGCTCCATAAATCGTTCACGCTGGTGACCCCCCGTTTCAACACCATGGGTGCAAATTTGGTGATACCACTGCGTTGCAGTTCACCCCAGTTGCGGCCGCCTTCCTGCAGGGTTTTCGGTTCCATGGTGAGTTCAAAGCCGGTGACTTCGCTGAATTGCCCGCTGCACAAGAGTTGATTGCTTTCACTGTTGTAGAGATTGACCTTGAAGCGAAAGGGTACGAATTCAGACATTGTTTTCCGCTCCTGCGATGTTGCCCTGCCATTCTCCGTGCTGGTTGGTGAACGTCAGCCGAATCTGATCAATGGGCAGTGCCGGCGCGATCATGATTTCGTAAATCATGACCGCCTCCTGGGTTTGAATCTCCTTAATCTGAAAAGCCTGCTCAGCGGTGGCGCCACGTAGTGCGCCCCGTTGCTGCAGCTGACGCAGAAAACGTTCCAGTAACAAGCGTGGCCGGGGGTCGCGATAATCCAGATTAAAAATCAGCTGTTCACCCAGGGCGGTCAACTGGCGGCGTAAATAGCCCAGCAGGCGCATCACCTCGGCGGAACGATGGCCATCAAAGCGTTCAGGGTTGTTGGCGTTGAGGTAATCCTGAGGATGCAATGCCGGCACCAGCAGACGCTCATCATCCAGTTCCACCTGACCCTGGCGCTGGCGCAGCACACAGACACCCGGGTCGTTGCGCAGGGTGACGGTGTCCATGATGGACAGAGGCGGATAGGGTAAGCCCTGGCTTTGCAGCCCCTGCCCGGCAATGGAACGCCAGGGGCCTTGCGCCTGCGCCAGAGCGGATTGCCTGCCGGCGATAATTCCCACCGGGCTTAACAGTTCGAACTGGGGCCCGCGTAAATAGGGAAACAGGCATTGCAGCTGACGCAGCCGGTGGCCACTGTCGCCATCGCGAATCTGTTGCAGCCACTGCACGGCCATGGGATCCAGAACCGGGCTGTCCAGTGCGCCGTTGTATGCCAGGGGCAGGGTCATCAAACACTGTACGTCCGGGCGCTGTGTTGCCAGCCAGGGCAGAATGCCCTGCAGTATCTGATTCAATGGTGTCGGCGCCGGCATGGCGCTGAGTTCCATTTCTGAATCATTGCGTCGTTCCCGGTGATCATCATCCAGATTGGTACTGCAGGGCACAAATTGGGGATCGGGATTATCCAGGCGCAGCCGCGGGATATCCGGTAATTGCGCCGGAATCTGCAGCCGTTCCAGATCGGGAAACGCCACTTCCCCCAGATTGCGCAGCACCAGCGCGCAGGCCAGACCCCGCAGGGTGCTGACATCATGCAGACGGGTGTCGGCGGCGGGCAGAAAACCGCGTTGACCTTCAGCCTGGGGAATGGAAATCACCCATAGCTTGGTACCGCCGTTGGCAAAAAAATCATCCACGCAGCGCGGCAGCCAGGCACTGCGCCCGGCCAGAACGCTGACGTACTCGGTGGCGTTACTGGCGGCATCGGGAAACAGATCGTGAAACTCGGCACTGGATCGCAAAGGCACCGGAATGTGATGCAGGGATTGCAGGCGCGGCTCGGCACTGCCGGCCTGCAGTTGATCCAGCGCCGCGCCAAAACCGGCTGCCCGCATATCCGCCACGGCGCCGGGCAGTGCCAACAGGCGTTGGGTTCGTACCCGCCCCGGGCAATGGCCGAGCATGGCCACTTCCAGCACCGCCTTACGGTTCTGCTGCGGCCGGGGGCTCAGCGTGATTCGGGAGGCCAGCATTTCCTGCATGGGTCAGCGCCTATTCCTGCTCGATCTGTTCAACGGCCAGCACCAGTTCCTCAATGGCGACGTCGCTGCCGCCCTTGGCGGTCAGTGTGGGCCCGGTCCATTTGATGGGCATGGCGTTGACGAGCTTCCAGGTGACCACCGCACTGGAACTGGTGGGATCTTCATTTTTCAGCTTGATGGTGACATTGCGTTTGGCGGTCACATCGCCGGATCGTACTTGATCCAGCCAGCTGTAAATGTTGTCGGCGCCAATAACACCGCGTTTCAAAGTGACATCGCCGGATTTATGGATGGCCGGGATTTTGGTCACATAGTTCACCGGTGCATTCCCATTGCGGTATTCCGCCACGGTGACTTCGGCATTCAAGCCGGAGACCTCAGAAAATCCGCCGGCAATCTCACCTTCGGTACCGTCATCCAGATTCACCAGATAATTGAAAACGCTGTAGGGGGTTTCGCGAAACTGTGCCATGGTGTGTCGTCCTTTTCAGTCCTGTAATTAGCTGTCTGCGGTTTTCTGGCCAATGCGGAAGATCACAAACTCCGCCGGCTTCAGTGCGGCTACGCCGATTTCACACACCAGGCGACCGTTGTCCAGATCGTTCTGGGTCATGGTGCTGCGATCACAACGGACAAAATAGGCGGTTTTTGCACTGCCCAGCAGGCGGCCATTCACCCATTCGTTGTAGAGAAAATTTTCCACTGTGATGCGCACGTTGTCCCACAGACGTTCACCGTTGGGTTCGAACACCACCCATTGGGTGGATTTTTCGATGGAGCGTTCCAGGTAGAGAAAGTAGCGGCGCACATTGACGTATTTCCATTCCGGATCGGAGCCGTCCAGGGTACGTCCGCCCCATACCCGGTGGCCACGGCCGGGGAAAGAACGCAGGCAGTTCACACCGTCCGGGTTGAGCAGTTCCTGTTGAAAGCGATTGATGTCCTGGGCAAAGCCGAGGGCACCGATGACCGGTTCGTTGGCCGGTGCCTTGTGCACACCCCGCAATACGTCGGTGTTGGCGTACACGCCGGCGATGAAGCCTGACGGCGGCAGATTGACGGTGGGAACAATACCACGGGGGTCGGCGGCCACCACCCAGGGGTAATACAGGGCCAGGCGGGAATCGTCGAAGTTGGAGCGGAACTCGCGCACTTCGGAGATGGTCATGGCTTCGCGGCTGTCGACGATGCCCACGCGATAACGCATCTTGCGGCAGTGCTTTTGCATTTCGGCAATGATGCCCTGGTGGTTGATGGCATCGGTGGCGGCCGCCGCCGGTACCATGACGATGGCAATGTCTTCGATGTCTTCCAGGGCGGCAAAGCCGGTGCTGCCGTTCACTTCATCGGTGACCCCCCCGTATTGCAACGCCACCAGAGTATCGCCATCGCTGCCGCCACCCATTGTAATCAGATAACGGGCTTCATCCACCGAGGCCGGCCCGGGATTCATGGCTGCAGGATCGAACATCTCAAACAATGCCGCCATCACATCGTCGCCGCTGATGCTGTCGGCCAGGGTACACTGTACCGGGCTGGTGAGTTTGTCGTAGCGTTTGGCGGGATCGGCGGCCAGCACGGCAGACAGGCTGTTGTCGGCCAGTGGCGCGGTGGAAATATTGCCGTAGGTGTAAATCACCGGGTCGTTGGCCCCGCCATTGCGCACGCTGATATCAAAGGTGCGTTGCACCATCATCCGGCGCACCGTATCCGGTGCCGCTGCCAATGCTGCCAGGTTGAGACTGATGGGGGTGGCGACACCGTCATTCAGACCGCTGCCGTCCACCGTAAACACGGTACCGGCGCCATTGAGGCTGCCGCGCAGGGTGAGCAGGGTGCCCCAGTGGGTACCGGTGAAGAAGGTGGACAGGTCGGTTTCTTCATTGAAACTCAACACCGCTGCGGTGCCGTCGGCGAGGGCGCCACTGGTGGGACGCTTGGCCACAACGCGGGTAAAGGTAACGGTGTTGTCGGCATCATTCACCAGGTTGGCCGCCACCAGGTGATCATCACCGGAGGCCAGGTCCGCGGCGGTCAGTGGAGCTGCATCATCGGCGGTGATTTCGCACAGGCCGTCCACGATACGGTAACTTGCGCCCACCCGTTCCACCAGGCCTCGAATGGCCATGGGGAAATGGCTGCCCGGAAGAGCGCCGTTGGCAATGGCTTCCGCGGGTAAACCTGTGGCATCCAGAAACACAATCTCATTTTCTGCCGGCGTACTGGTGACCGTTGACTGGATCAGGTTTTCGCTGTCGCGCCATTCCACTTCCAGTGTGAAATCACCCATGACTCCGGGGAAACGACTTTGAAAAATGACGTTGCCGCCGGCGTCGGAAGCTTCGGAGAGGCCGTCTTCGGCCCCACCAAAATTGGCAATACGGGACACAAACAGCTGTTTGCCGCCGCCATCAAAAAACGCTTTGGCGGCCATTGCCGTGTGATTAAGCACCGTATCGGGGCCCAGGGTGAGATCGCCCACATCGCCGTACAGACGCGTGAATTCAGCGAAGCTGGTGACCACCTCGGGCTTACCGCGCACGGGTCCAAAGCGGGTTGGCCCCACAATGCCCGCGACGCTGGTGCCGACGCCCTCGATGGATTTGGAACGAAAACTGACTTCCTCTACATACACACCCGGCGCTAGATATTCAGGCATGATCATCTCCTTTCAGGTACGGTCAACTGGGTTGCACAGCTAAGTGATCCTTGTTCGCGGATCGGATTAATTGAATTTCACCGGGTACTACGGAGAATCCGATGGGGTTGGCAAACGAGCCGGCGCTGGAGGTGCTCTCCAGATTCATGGCCACCAGATCGTCCGTGTTCAGTGGTGTATCGGCACGGGCACTGAGCAGTGCCGTGACGCTCAGCTCCAGAGCATATTGGTCGACCCCCTGGGGCAATGGCGGCAGGCGATGCAGCGGCAACAGCACATCGCCGCGATGATCCGCCTGGGCGCGATAGGTTTGCGTGCCCACAGCGGGAATGGTGACCACCGCCGTGAGTAAGGCCCAGGGCACCACGTTGCCGTCGTTGGCGTCGGCGGTGGCAAAACGCAAGGTGGCGATCAGGCCACCGGCTTTGCCGAAGCGGGTACCTTGAGGCGAGGGGTACAGCACCAGTGCCTGGCCGGCAATGGGTACGCTGCCGGCGCCCACCGTGACGGAAAATGTGCGTGGATTGTACAGGCCCCGTTGATCCTGCACGGTGCCCGCCAGGGTAAAACTGCCGGCATCCACAAACGTTTTGTCGGTTTCGGTGGCCTCGCCATTGACGATGTCGGCAACGGGCCGACGCCAGAGCGCGGTTTTACCCGGCGCCTGTCGTATCTGCACATCGCGGGGTTTATCGCTTAGGTTGAATTGCACTTCATGGGGCAGACGCTGCATCTCAGTACTGGTTTCTGCGGTGGTGCCGTCCAGCCAATAAAGCACATCACTGGCGTGCAGAACATTGGTTTCCAGAACCTTAATGGCCGCCATTACCCATTCTCCTGTGGTCTGTATTCCCGGGTTCCATCATTTCTGTGTGTCATCTGCGTTACTCCAGGCGGCCATGGGGAAACACCCGGCTGGTGACATCCGGGCCTTCACTGCGTTGCGGGTTCAGCCGCAGGCGCACGGTCTTGGCGGTGTAGGCCATGGTGCTGGTGTAGGGCGATTCAAACACATCCCAGATGCGCATCAGATCTTCGGTGGTGATGTCCACCGGTGTGATGTTCAGGACCTCCGCCTGACCCCACTCATCATCGATGTCCTGCACGTTGGAAATATCCAATTGACTGTGATTGGCCAGCTCCACCATGGCCCAACTCATGAGATCGGCTTCGATGGTGGCACTGTTGGCATTGGCGATCAGCAGGAAGTGAAGATTAACGGGCAGCTCAGGGCGCGGGCCGGAATTATCCGTGCCCTGGGGTTTAAAAAAACGGGAACGGCCGTGGTCGTCGATGGTGATGCGATGCAGGTAAATACCCAGCAGATTGCCGGTGAGTCGATTGGCGATGTCATTGCTGCCCAGTAATCTGACGCTGGCATTGGTAGGCCCATCACTGAGATCTTCTGGCAGGCGGGCCTGGAAAAATGTTTCCAATGCCGTCAAGGCGCCTTGTACACCCTTGTACGAAGCCATTCATTCTCCTATGAGGCCTGCTTTCCTGTTGGGCCAGCTTTGTGGTGTTGGTGTTTTTATTCTTATTAATTGCCGTTTTTATTTCTGTGCAATTCACTACAAAAGCGTTGCGAATTAATCAAAGTGAAGATTGGTTTTGAATTCGCATGAAAACTCGTTGGAGTACACTGGCGCTGTCACTGTATTGAATGATAATTGCGCACTTTCTATGCAATACATTTTTTTCAACGCATTCTTATTCAGTGTAAGACCTGCCCGGCCATGCAATTTGTTTAATGCCGTTTTGACAGACGCAGGGTCAGGCTAAAGCAAAACCCGGTGATCCTGCAAGGGGATAATCAGAACAAAACCGGGAAATTATTTTTAACGGCGTGCTTTATTGTTGCAGATCAAATCAGGTGATTGATGTCGGCACTTTTTTTTCGGCTGCTGACAAACCCTGTCAGCAGGGAACCGTTACCATGAGCGCTGCTGATCGATCATGGAATAAACAACAACACACAATCCCCAACGGAGATCAAACTATGTACACGCTTTACCATGCCCCTTATTCCCAACACAGTCGGCGTATTATCTCATTGCTGGAGCAGGCGGGCTTAGACTATAAAACAATCAGTGTGAACATGGAAAACGGTGACTATTTATCCGACTGGTATCGGGCCATCAATCCCAATCATCAGGTTCCCACGTTTATTGATGACGAACTGATCATTTATGAATCCAACGCGGTACTGCGTTATTTGTGTTTAAAGCATGATTTGCAGGCATGGTATCCCCACGAGCTTAAAACACGGGCAACAACAGAGCAGTGGCTCGATTGGAACCAGTGCCTGCTGGCGCCCTGTGTGGAGAATATCGTTTTGCACGGCGTCTTTCTCGGTGCGCAAGGGGATCCTGCGCGAGTGGATCTGGGGCACACACAATGGCAGGAACGGGAGGCTATCCTGGACAGCGCACTGGCCATCACGCCCTATTTATGCGGTGACCAGCCAACCATTGCCGACCTTTCGGTGGCATCCAATATCTTTCAACTGGGCATTGCCGATGTAGAGCCTGCCGGATCATCGTTGCAACGGTGGTATGATGCGATGGCTTCCCTGCAAGGATTCCAAAAATCGTTACCGAAATGATACAGCGTCATCATGGCAACCACTGAACGGCTCTTTCGTATTGTGCAGATTCTGCGCCGCGCCCGTACACCGGTGCGGGCTGCGCAGTTGGCACAGGAACTGGAGGTGTCGGTGCGTACCGTATACCGTTATGTTGCGGAGTTGCAGGCACAACAGGTACCCATACAGGGTGAGGCGGGGGTGGGTTATATCCTGGCGGCAGGCTATGAGCTGCCACCGCTGATGTTGACTGAAGATGAGCTGGAGGCAGCGCTGCTGGGCGCGCAATGGGTGGCACAGCGGGGGGATCCGGCGCTGGCCAACGGTGCGCGTGATTTGATGACGAAACTGCAAGCCGTATTACCGTCTCACATGCAGGCTAATCTGCGCTTGCATCGGGTGGAGGCGGTGGATCAAGGCAATACGGCACTGGATCGTGTGGATGCGGCGCTGATCCGCCGGGCCATTCGCGGGCATCGGAAAATTCAGATTCGCTATCGCGATGAGCATGGGGTTTGCAGTGAGCGAACCCTGTGGCCGGTCATGATCGCCTATTTTGATGCGGTGCGCCTGGTGGTGGCCTGGTGTGAACTGCGTAACGACTTCCGCCACTTTCGCACCGATCGTATTCTGGCGCTGCAATGCCTGGATGAGATCATTCCCTGCAGCGATGAAGATTTGCTACAGCGTTGGCGGGCCCGCCGCTGATGGTGTTAAAAATCAAAGGTTACCGAGCCCTGTAAAGTGCGCGGTTCACTCAACACCAGATAACCAAAGCCGGGAAAGCCGCCGGCGGATGTCCAACTGTTGTTATCGGTCAGGTTTTCCACCGTAAGGCGAAAAGTGGTGAGGGTATCGGCCCACAGTAAGCGCCGGTAGCGTACTCCGGCGTCCAGTCGCCACCAGGCGGGAACCGGTTGCAGATTGTCGGCATCGGCGTATTGCCGGCCGGTGAACATGGCGTGGCCGGTGAAAGCCAATCCGGGGATGGGGCTGCTCCAGTCCAGGTTTAAATTGTACTGCACCCGGGGCGCGCCGATAGCGCGCTTGCCGGCTTGGTCCGTGTGCAGAAAGCTGAGGCCGGTTAACAGTTTGAGATCCGGGGTCAGGTTGCCGTAGAGTGACATTTCCAAACCCCGGTGTATTTGGTCGTCCAGTTCACGCAGGGCGTTGTTGCTGTCGAAACCCACCATGGGTTTTCTGATTTCATAAACACTGAAAATACCCGCCAGTTGGTGGCCGAGGTATTTCATTCCCAGCTCAACCTGTTGCGTTTGATAAGGCTTCAATGCTGCTCCGGCGTTGGCAACCGGGTTGCCGTTGTTGGTGGCCGGGGCGATGTCGCCTTTGGTAAGGCCTTCAATGGCATTGCCGTAGATTATCCACTGTGTCGTCAGTGGATAAACGAATCCCAGCATGGGGGTGGCTTGTTTCTCATCGTACTCGGAGAGCAGGGTGCCGCTGTTGTAATCGTAGGATAGATCCTCGATTAATTGCTGCCGCCACCCCAGGGTTAATTGCAGACGGTCATAGAAGGAAATTTCGTCAGCCAGGGCGAAACTGTGGGTATGGATATGCTGGGTGGTGCGGGGTTGATCCAGATTGCCTCCCATAAAACCGAGTGCAGTGGGTGCGGCTGGATATTGCGGCCGGTAAAGGTTGTCGCTGTAGCCGGAATAGATGGCGAAGGCGTTGCTGGAATCGTTTTTGTAATCGTTGGCAGAAAGCGTGATGGTGTGGCGCACCGGCCCGCTGTGCAGGCGCAGCCGCAAGCCCAGCTCGCCGGTGTTGACGTGATCCTCATGCACCACTGCGAAGCGATCGGCAGTGAAGTTACCGGCGCTGTCGACCACGGTGAGGCCGGAGGCAAATACCGAATCTTCCTCTCCCCGTCGTATGCCGTAGGCCAGCCAGGCGGTGAGGGGTTGGTTGAAATCGTATTCCGCCCGCAGCGTGGCAAAGTGATCCTGCTCTGCGGAACGGGTCCAAGCCGGCGCGATACTGGTATCCGCCGGTGGCGTTTTGGGAATGTCCAGGCCTGGCGCAATGGTGATACTGGGCTGGGTCTCGTGCAGTTGATGATCCTGATAGCCCACGTCCATGGACACCCGTAATTGCCGGCCCTGATAATCCAGGCCCAGGGTCGCCATGTCCAACTGGCGCTGTTCATCTTCCACGGCACTGTCGCCTTCCCGGGCCACGGCGTTTAAGCGTGCCCCGAAAAGTTTGTCGCGACTGCGGCGGCCGATGTCGGTGGCCACATAGCGTTGGTTGTTGGACAGCACACCAAAACCAACCCGATTGATGTCGGTATGGGTGGCACGCTTGGGCATAACATTGACAGAACCGCCCAGGCCGGAGGCACTGGGGGCCGCCCCATTCAGAAATGCGTTGGCACCGCGCAGAATCTCCACCCGTTCGATCAGTTCCGCCGCCAGGTACTGACGGGGCAGAATTCCGTGCAGCCCGTTGTAGGACATGTCATCGGAGAACACCGGCAAGCCCCGTACTTTATACAATTGCTGGAAGTTACCGAAGCCGCGGGCCACACGCACGGAGGCATCGTATTGCAGGACGTCGCCAACGCTTACGGCTTGTTGGTCGGTGATGAATTCACTGGTGTAACTGGTGATGGAAAAAGGAATGTCACCCTGAAACTTTCCCCCCAGTATCCCCAGGCGGGCGCCGCTGGCAATCTGGCCGCCGGGCAGGGGCTGACTTAATCCCAGTGCCGAGGCATCGGCACTGGGGCTGATCTCAATGGTCATCAGGGTAGCCAGATCCAACTCCAACAGATCGGCTGTGTCCTCGGCGGCGGACGTCACAACACCGGGCGCCAACATCACCAGTAATGCACCGATCTGTAATCCCTGTCCCTGGATTCTGCTCACAGCCCGCCTACGTCCGATTTTTCCTAAGGATATCGATCATTTAAGGATAGAACAAAATTTACCAGTGAAAATTGAATGCAGGCAGCTAATGCAGGCAGCTTACGCACCCATGATTCATGGGGGCTTGCGGTGTGCTCAGGCGGGCCAATGGCGTCGGTTTCGGGGCGGTGTGCGAACCAGTGCCGTTTTTGAGGTTAAATAATGGCCGATTTCCGTTTAAAGAACGCATCCTGGGCGCAGGCGTGGTAAAAAAAAGCCAATTCCGTTATGTTGACATTCATTTATCCACTGGCGGGTCTTACCCTTCATGCCGCCTGCGATATACTGAATAAATTGTTGTATTAACTGCAGAATGACTATGACGACTTTGCGATTAACCGTGAGCAGCGCGCCACCGGACAGTACGCTGTCCGGGCAGCACATGGATATAGGTGTGACCGGAGCGACCCTGGGCCGGGCTGCTTCAAACCAATGCGTGCTGCCGGACAGCGAGCGCATTGTGTCCTCCAAGCACGCCAGTATTGCCCATGAGCTTGGCCAGTATGTGATTACCGACCACAGCACTAATGGTACCTTTATCAATGACAGCCCATCCCCCCTGGGGCCCAACAACACGGCGGTGCTCAAGGAAGGGGACAGCGTGGCCATGGGTAAGTACTTATTCACGGTGAAGCTGCTGGCGGAACAAGCGGCAGCCCCACCCAACGCGGGCACCGGCAGTTTCCTGGATGATCTGGGAGTGCCCGCGCCGGCCGCCGCGCCATCAGCACAATCCGCCCCCGCCGCAGATGCCACCGGCCTGGACGATCTGGACAAGTGGCTGGAGCCGGAGTCCGCCGCCGCGCCATCGGAACCCCGCTGGGGCGCCTCTAACGTGGTGCAGGCTGATGCCGGTTTCGAGGAAGAAAATGACCCCCTGGCCGCCATTGACCAGGCACGGCGTTCGGATGACGTGCTGGGTGGTTCCTTTTTGGATGAGGTACCCGCCGAGGATGATCAGGATTGGTGGAAAGGCAGTCAGAAAGACAGTGTAGATCCTCTGCACCAGGCCTTCGACGCTCCCCGCCAGCCGCAGACTCCCGCTTTTGATGCGGAGCCCACTCCGGTGCCGGCGCAGCCGGGCAGTGATGCGGAACCGCCGGCTTTTGCGGCGGATGACGTACCGGCGGTGGAGGATGCCGATGCTCTGGATGCACTGTTGGGCTTGGATAGTGGTGCCGCCGAGCCGGCGCCTGACATGCCAGAGCCAGCTGCTGACATGTCATCCCCCGCCATAGCAGCACAGGACATCGTGCCGGAACGCACTGAACCGCCTGTGCCGGATCAGCCCGACGTTCAAGCAGAACCCGCAGCCCTGCAGCGGGAAGCGGCACCCGTTGCAAAGGCGCAGCAACCGGCCGCCCAAGAAGCATCTGGCAGTTCCGGCCACGGCGCAGGGGCAGCCACCCCGGCGGACACCGCCCCCCGCGAAGCTGGTGCGAGCCAGGGCGACATCGCCCCGGTGTTGGCGCAGTTGCTGGAGCTGGGTAATCTGGACCAGAAACAACTGGATGCGCTGACCCCGGAAGTGGTCTCCGTGCTGCAAGTGACCATCAGCCATTTACTGGAGTTGTTGCGCGCCCGCAGCAGCATCAAGAACGAGCTGCGCCTGGATCGCACCATGATCCAGCCGGTGGAGAACAACCCGCTGAAATTCGCGCTCACCGAGAAGGATGCATTACGTTACCTGTTTGGCGAACACTCAGGGGCTTACATGTCCGGCAGCAAAGCGGTGAAGGAAGCGTTCAACGATGTGGCCGGTCATCAGATGGCCTTGCTGGCGGGCATGCGCAGTGCCTATGAGAAGATGTTGCACAAGTTTTCACCGCAAGCACTGGAGACCCGATTTGGGGAGGCGGCCACAAAAGGTCTGCTCAGCAGTAAAAAAGCGCGCCTCTGGGATGCCTATGTGGAATACTTTGATAAACTTCAACAAGATCCCGAGACAAGCTTCAATCGTCTTTTTGGCGAGGAGTTTGCAAGTGCATACGAAACCCAAGTGGACGACATCAAATCCAGCAAGTCGGATCGCTGATGTGTCAGGTACCCTTGGCCACCATTCACCCTAACCAAAATTAAGACTGATAACATGAAGATGCCGCTTCGCCACCTTTTGCAGATTACTGTTTCCCTAGTTCTGGTGTTCACCCTGACCGCTTGTGGTACGACCCGCAAGGTGCTCAATCTGGAAACCACCGCCGAGTTCAAGCTGGTGGCCAGTCAGGATGTCAACCCCACCACCGCCGGCCGTGCCGCTCCTCTGGTAGTGCAGGTCATCACTCTGCGCGACGCCCGCCAGTTCAAGCAGGAGGATTTCCTCAATCTGTTTGAAGATCCCCAGGGGCGACTGGGCAATGACCTGATCGAGATCACCCGGTTGAAGGAGCTGGCCCCGGGGGAAAGCCGCACCGAAACCTTTAACCTGACACCGGAAGTCAAGTTCATCGGCATCCTGGGGGAATACATTCAGTATGAGGATGCCCAGGCCAAGGCAGTGATTGCCATTGAGCCGCACGCCACCAACAAGGCCCGCATCAGTCTTGAAAAGCTTAAAGTCAATATTGAAGACTGACCACACGGAAAAATGAGGCTCACGACTATCTGGATGGATGCGGAAGGAGAAGGCAGCCGGTTCCGATAAGTGAGCGAGCTCGAAGGGGAGCCCGCAATGACAATCAGTAATAAAGTGGTCTGGTCCGAAGGGTTGTTTCTGCGCCCTCAGCATTTTCAGCAACAGGACCGCTATTTTGAACGCTATATAGATGGCCGTTGCGAAGCCATCGGCGGCTATCTGTGGGGGCTGCTGGATATTACCCTGGATACGGAACTGCTCAAATTGGGCAAGGTGGGTATCAGTCAGGCCCGCGGCGTGTTTCCGGATGGCAGCCCGTTCAGTTTCCCTGATGCGGATGCCCTGCCTCCGGTGTTGAGCGTACCGGAAAACACCACCAACGAGATGGTGTATCTGTGCCTGCCGTTACGGCGAACCGGTGCCATGGAAATCGCCCAGGAGCACGGCCAGACCACCCTGGCGCGACACAACAGTATTGAAATCGAAGTGCGTAACAATGTGGGTGAACAGGGTGAACCCACGGACATCGATGTGGGTCAGCTCAATGCCATGCTCAAGTTGGGGTCGGAGGATCTCAGTGGTTACGCCAAGGTGGGTATTGCCCGAATCCAGGAGTATATTGCCGACAAGGCGGTGGTGTTGGATACCGCGTACATACCACCGATGCTGGATTGCTTGAAATCCCAGGTGATCAACAGCCACCTGACGGAAATTCATGGCTTGATCCATCATCGTGCGGAAGCACTCAGTGGCCGGCTGGCGGACAGCGGGCGTGCGGGTTCGGCCGAGATCGCTGATTACCTGCTGTTGCAGGCGTTGAACCGTATGGAACCGCTGATTGCCCACATCAGCACCATCAACCAACTGCATCCCTTGGCCTGCTTTACCGAGCTGGTGCAGATGGCCGGTGAACTGGCGACCTTTACCACGCGCAATAAGCGCCCACCTGAGTTTCCCCGTTATCAGCATGAAGAGCTGCAGCAGATATTTGATCCGGTGGTGTTGAGTCTGCGTCAGTGCCTGAGTACCGTACTGGAACAGACCGCGGTGTCGCTGGAGTTGACCGAGCGTAAATACGGTATCCACGTTGCGCCTATCTCGGATCATTCCATTATCGGCAAAGCCACCATTGTGCTGGCGGTAAAAGCGGATGTACCCGGCAATCAACTGCGTACTGCGTTCCCGGCCCAGGTAAAAATAGCGCCGGTGGAACGGATTCGCGAGTTCATCAGTGCCCAGTTACCCGGCATCGGTTTGCAGGCACTGCCGGTGGCCCCCAGACAGATACCCTATCACGCGGGCTTCACCTACTTTGAGCTGGACCGGGCCAGTGACCTGTGGAAGATGATGCAGTCTTCCGGCGGTTTTGCCATTCATCTGGGGGGCAACTTCCCCGGTCTGACCATGGAACTGTGGACCATTCGGGATTAACAACGGGAGCCACTGATGAGCAACGACGACGATAAAACCATATTCACTCCGGGCCAGCGGCAACCGTCCCAGGAAAGTTCCGAAAGCACCGTATTCATTCCCAAGCCCGGGGCGCAGCGCAGCGTGCCCGCGCCCAACGCCGGGCAGCCGGCAGCCCCTGGCCCGGCACCGGCGATGATGGCGGCGGAGCTCATGCAGGTGGAGCGGGGGTTGAATCCGGTGATCAGTGCGGCGTCTACCCTGCTGGCGGTGGCCAATAAACTGCGCAACACACCGCAACACAGTGATGTGGCCGGTTTGCATCGCAACCTGGTGGAAGAGATCAAACTGTTCGACAGCAAGCTGAAAAGCCAGAACACCCGCACAGAGATCGCGTTGGCTTCCCGCTATCAGATCTGTGCCGCCCTGGATGAGGCGGTGATGAATACACCCTGGGGTGCCCAGGCGGGCTGGGCGCAACGGTCTTTATTGAGCCTGTTTCACAAGGAAACCGCCGGCGGTGAGAAATTCTTTGCCATCCTGGCCAAAATGATGGAAGCCCCCAGTTCCAACCTGGACATCATCGAGCTGGATTATTTGCTGCTGAGCCTGGGCTTTGAAGGCAAATTCCGCATTGATCCCCGCGGCCGGGATCAGCTGGAAACCCTGCGCGACAACCTCTACCACACCATCGAAAAACTGCGGGGCGAGTTTGCCCCGGATCTGTCCCCCAATGTGGCCACCACGGTGAAAAGCAAACGCAGCCTGATGGAATTTATTCCGTTATGGGTGGTGAGCGCCGTGGTATTGGCGTTGATTCTGGTGGTCTACAGCGGGTTTCGTATTTGGATATTCCAGGCCACCGAGCCCACGGCGACACAGCTGGAAACCTTGAGCACCGAGATCTTAAAAACGGATGGGCAATAGGCATCGACACTCCTGTTATTGGAATCGTTCATGAAACGCGTAATAAGCATACTAACAAATAAAATTTTTCTGGGGTTGCTGGGCGTTATCGCGCTCTCATTGGTGATCTGGTTCGGTGCTGATTTTGTCAAATTCGGCGAAGACAACGACACCCTGTCCACCACCGCGCGGCTGTTTCTGATGCTCAGTGTGCTGCTGATCTGGTTGTTGGCGCAGCTGTTGGTTATGTGGCTGTCCCATCGCAAGAACAGCAGTATGTTAAAAGAGATCGAAGCCGATCAGGTGGACCAGGATGCGGTACGCGCCGGTGAAGAAGTGGCGGCACTGAACCAACGCTTCAGTGAAGGCATGGACATTCTGAAGCGTGCCAAGTTTGATACCGGCAAAGGCAAAGTGGCGTTGTATCAATTGCCCTGGTACATCATTATCGGCCCGCCGGGCTCCGGTAAAACCACCGCGTTGGTGAATTCCGGCCTTGAGTTTCCATTGGCGGATACGCACGGTAAAAATGCATTGGGTGGGGTCGGCGGCACCCGTAACTGCGACTGGTGGTTTACCAACGAAGCGGTGATGATCGATACCGCCGGCCGCTTTACCACCCAGGACAGCCACAAGACCGTGGACAGTTCCGCCTGGCAGGGCTTTCTTAACCTGTTAAAGAAACACCGGCCCCGGCGCCCCATCAACGGGGCTCTGATTGCCATCAGCGTACAGGATCTGCTGACCCAGCAACCGGCCCAACGCAGTTACAATGCCAAGTTGATTCGTGAACGGATTGATGAGCTGCAGAAAAGTTTTGGTGTCAGGTTTCCCATCTACGTGATGCTGACCAAGTGCGATCTGGTGGCGGGCTTCACCGAATTTTTTGCCAACCTGACCCAGCCGGAGCGCCAGCAAATCTGGGGTACCACGTTTAACATTGAATCCACTCAACAGTTGAACAGTTTACCCAGTGAACTGGATCAGTTGATTGGCCGCCTGAATGATCGTGTGTTGTGGCGCGTGCACAATGAACGGGATCCGGCCAAACGGGCATTGATACAGGCCTTTCCCCAGCAGATGGAAAATCTGAAACCGCTGCTGGTGGAATTCATGAGCGAGGCATTTGCCGCCAACCGCTTCAGTGAGCAGCCGTTGCTGCGGGGCGTGTATTTCTGCAGTGGTACCCAGGAAGGAACACCCATTGATCGCATGATGTCAGCGGTTTCGTCCAATTTTGGCTTAAGCCGTGATGCTATGCGCAATCAAAGCGGATCCGGTAAGAGCTTTTTCATCAACCGCCTGTTCCGTGACGTGGTGTTTCCGGAAGAAGAACTGGTAGGCAGTAACAAGAAACTGGAAACCAGTTTGTTGTGGTTGCGACGTGGTTATTTTGCGGTGCTGACGCTGGTTTTTGTGGTGTTGATCGGCGTCTGGTCGGTTACCCTCAGCCGCAATAATGAATACATGGCCCAGGTCAATCAGTTAATTGCCCAGTATCAATCGGAGCAGAGCAAACTGGGCCAGTTCGATCAGGATCCGGTGAACACGCTGCCGGTACTGGCGCCGTTGTACAACGCCTCGCGGGTTTACAATCAGGAAGATCATCCCTGGCTCAGCAGCGTGGGCCTGTACGATGGTTCGGTGGACGAGGCTGCAGATGCGTTGTATCTGAACGCCCTGCGCAAGGATTTTCTGCCGCGTTTCCAGTACTACCTGGAGCAGCGGCTGCAAAGCATGAACCCCACCCATCCTGAGTTGATCGATACCTTCCGCGCCTATCTGATGTTGGCGGACACCGAGCATCTGGAGCCGGCGGTGATTCGCGATTGGGCCCAGGATCAGTGGCAGCAGCGCTTGCCCGGTGAGGCCGGCAAGCAGGCCGAACTGAATGAGCATTTGAATGTATTGTTGCGTAAAGGTTTCGGCAGCGTGCAATTGAATCAGGCGGTGGTGGACAGCACCCGCTTTAAGCTGAAACAGATTCCGGCGGCCCAGCGTCTCTACAGTCAGATTCGTTCCGGCAATCTGGGTCAGGAGCAGCTGGATATCTATTCCCAGATCGGTGGCAAGTCCGCTGCCATTTTCGGTTATGGGCAGTCATCCGGTGCATTGCAGATGTCGGCGTTGTACAGTAAGCCCGGCTTCAAGTCGCTGGATTTCAGCGTCAAGTCACCCTTGCTGCAGCAGCTGGAGCGGGATCGCTGGATCTTCGGTGATGAAGAGGTGGATGACTTCACCGAAGCGGATAAAGAAAAGTTGGCGCAGGAACTGAAAAACCTGTATCTGAACGACTACAGTAGCCAGTGGCAGAGCCTGCTCAATGAATTGCACATTGCCAAATTCACCGATATGACCAGCGCCACCGCCACCCTCAAGCAAATGGCGGATCCGGTGTATTCTCCCCTGGTGGCCATCCTGAGGGTGACCAAGGAGAACACCGCACTGACTCCGGGTTGGCCTCAGCCCACGTTGCTGCCGGGTACGTCGGCGGCAACAGCGGGCGCGGCAGAAGCGATTATCGGCAAGGTGGTAAAACCCACATCGGTGGATGTGGCGTTTCGTGATATCAACCAGCTGACCACCCAGAGTGAACAGCAACCGGCGGCGGTGAATGACGTGTTGGCCGGCATCAAGGAGCTCCACGGTTACCTCAACAACATGGCGGTGTCCCCTAATCCCAATGAAGCGGCGTTTGCCGCGGCCAAGGCCCGCTACAGCACCAACAGTGCCGACCCCATTCGCAAACTGCGAATTCTGGCCACCAATGCGCCGAAGCCGGTGAGCGATTGGCTGAACGAGATGGCCGATCACAGTTGGGGTGTGATTTTACAGGGCACCAAAGCCCACTTGGACACTGCCTGGAATCAACAGGTGTATTCCGTGTACGAGCGTACGCTTGGCAGCCGTTATCCGCTGCGTAAGGTGCGGGCGGAAGCCACCGTGGATGACTTCAATCAGTTCCTGGCGCCCGGCGGGGTGGAAGCGGCGTTTGTGCAGGCCAACGTCAAACCCTTCCTGGACCGCAACTGGCGGCCCAAGGCACTGGATGGTCAGGCGGTGGCATTCACGGATGCCAGCCTCGGGCAGCTGCGTGGTGCTGACACGCTGCGCGCAGCGTTGTACCGGGCGGGGGATGCACCGGGTTACGATTTCAGTATGAAGCCCCTGAGCCTGGATACTTCGGTGGGCAAGTTTGAGTTACAGTTAGGCGAACAACGCTTCACTTATACGCACGGGCCCAAGCTCAACAAGAAAGCCAGTTGGCGCAGCGGTCGCGATACCAACATTCGGATTCTGTTCGAAGATCTGAATCAGACCCTGCACCGGGAAACCTTCACCGGTGTCTGGGCCTGGTATCGGCTGCTGGACGACGCCAGTATTCGCAAAGTGGGCAACACCACCTATCGGGCCACGTTCAATAAGGATGGACGCAAGGCGCAATACCAGCTCAGCGCCGCCAGCCGCATCAGTGGCCTGAATCTGTCGCTGTTACGTAATTATCGCTGTCCGCAGGGACTGTAGGGGGGGCCATGGCCACGGATATGGGATTTTTCGGCAAACTGCCCGGCTATGGTGATTTTATCGAGCGTCATTTGCCGCGCAGTTTTGTGGAAGTCTGGGATCAGTGGTTGCAGCGCGCCATGGCCGGCAGCCGCCAGTTACTGGGGGACCATTGGCTGGACAGCTATCTGACCTCGCCGGTGTGGCGCTTTGCCCTGTCTTCCGGTTGCGTGGACGGCCATGCCTGGCTGGGGGTCACCCTGCCCAGTGTGGATCGGGTTGGGCGTTACTTTCCCCTCACCATCGCCATGCCCATGAGCAGTAATGTGAATCTCAGTGTGGCGCTCTACCACAACGCCGAATGGTTCCAGCGTCTGCAGGAAATCGGCTTGGCCTGTTTGCAGGAATCGCCCACGGTGGACGCAGTGGTGGATGTGCTGGATGGCTTGCCCGATCCGGTATTGCGGCCGTGGCGTGCCAAGGCGGCGCACACCCGCAGCCTCGGTACCAGCGTGACACTGTATGAAGCCGGTGACGTGAAACCGGAACAAAGTGACGTGTCACTGACACAAAGCCTGCTGCTGAGTGAGTCATTACTGCGCCAGCATTATGCCAGTTACAGCCTCTGGTTCAGCGCCGGTGCGGAGCAGGCGCCGGACAACATGCTCACCAGCGAGTTTTTGCCCGATCCGGTGGGCTATGTGTCGATGCTCACCGGGCAATGGCCGGAGTACGGCTGGAATCAGGTGGAATAATGCAGTGGCAAAAGAGTGTAATTTACCAATTTGACCGGGTACCTGCCCCAGGGAGAGGGATTTTGGCTAGAATAACAGGAAGCAACGGGTCGGTACGCGAACAACAACCTACAAAACGGCGTTAAAAGGACCAGTAATGGCATCCCCACACATCATCGACATTGACGAACTGCTGCAGCCCATTTCCGCGGACTCGCCCCAGGGTTCCGATATTCGTGAGGATTCATCCCCCACCTCCCTGTATTACCAGATCAAGGATGCCCGCAATGCAGCACGGGCGGCGGAGCGGGCCAGTCTGTTCGATCCGGATGAAGCGTCCAACGTGCTCAATGAATGGCGGCCGATTCTGGATCTGGCCCCCACCATTCTGAAAGAGAACAGCAAGGATCTGGAGGTGGCCAGCTGGTTGCTGGAGGCGTTGATCCGCTTTCATGATTTCCCCGGATTGCGTGATGGCATCCAACTTACCCGGGGCCTGGTGGATCAGTACTGGGATGGTTTGTACCCCGAACCCGATGAAGACGGCATAGAAACCAAGGTGGCGCCCCTGGCGGGCCTCAATGGCGACAGTGGCGAAGGCACGTTACTGGCCCCCATGCGCAATGCCCTGATCACCACCGAGAGCTCCGTGGGCGCCTTCAGTTACTGGCAGTATCAACAGGCCCGTGATGCCGCCAAGATCAGCGACCCTGACAAACGCCAGGAAAAAGAAGACACCCTGGGCTTTACGTTGGCGGCCATCGAAACCGCCGTGGCTGAGGCCTCGGCCGACTACTACGTGAATCTGGTGGACGATCTGGAGCAGGCGGTGGCGGACTTCAAGGCCATGAACGACACCCTGCGTGAACACTGCAAACATGAGGCGCCGCCTTATTCCCTGATTCTGGAAACCCTGGAAGAAATCCTGCGAGCAGTACGTTTTCTGGCCAAGGACAAATTGGCGGCCGCCGCCCCTGAGGAGATCACTGTGACCGAGGAAGCCAGTACCAATGGAGCCCCAGCCACCGCAGCCCCCCGCAGCACCGGCCCTTCCGGCCCCATCGGCAGCCGTGATGACGCCCTGCGCCGATTGGAAGAAGTGGCGCAGTTTTTCCGTGCCACCGAGCCCCACACACCTTTGGTGACGGGCATTGAGCGTTTGGTGCGCTGGGGCCGTATGCCCATGAGCGAACTGATTCTGGAGCTGGTGCCGGATCCGACGGCCCGTGCCTTCTACCAGCACCTAACCGGTGCTAAGCTCAATGAAAGCGACGATCCCGCTGATGTGGCGGCCTACAACGCCACCGCCAGTACGGTCAGTGAATCCCAGCACAGCGCTGCGGACGATGCTCAGGAAGACAACAACGTGGGTTGGTAGAACCCATGTACCGAAAAACGTGAAATAGTAACAACATAGGGAAATGGAACAGAATCTGGAACGGAACATGCCTGTTGTTTATGGAAATGATGATAGCAAGACCAACGAATTCTAACGGAGGAACCACCCATGTCTGATAGCATCCACGATAAACTGAAGCGCGTTCGCAAGCCGCGCGTGCATATAACTTACGATGTCGAAACCGGCGGCGCAGAGCAGACCAAGGAACTGCCTTTTGTGATGGGCGTGATGGGTGACTACTCCGGCGACAATACCGAGAACAAAAAGTCACTGAAAGAGCGTAAGTTCGTCAATATTGATCGCGACAACTTCAACCAGGTGATGGGCAACATCAATCCCACGGTGTCCATGAAAGTGGAAAACACCCTGGCTGGTGATGACAGCGAAATGGCGGTGGATCTGTCCTTCAAGAAAATGGATGACTTTGATCCCACCGCCATCGTGAATCAGGTTGATCCGTTGAAGCAATTGCTGGAAGCGCGCAATAAATTGCGTGATCTGATGAGCAAGGCAGATCGCTCGGAAGAGCTGGAAAGCATTCTGGAAGATATTCTGCAGAACACCGATAAAGTGACTTCCATTTCGCAAGAACTGGGCCTCGATAAAAAAGAAGGGGGAGATGAATAATGGCCGAACAAGAAACTCAAGCAGAAGGCGGAGCAGAGGCCGCGGAAGGCAGTGCCAGCCTATTGGAAATGGCCATCGGTGCCACCAAGCAGACCGAGCGCGATGAAGCGCAGGATCTGCTGGCCAACCTCACCAAACAGGTGATGGATGGCACGGTTACCTGGGATCGCAACCTGACTAAAACCATCGGCAATGCCATTACCGCCATCGATGCTGCCATTTCCAAACAGCTGGCCGCGATCATGCACCACGAGAAACTGCAAAAAGTCGAAGGATCCTGGCGTGGCCTGCATCATCTGGTGATGAATTCCGAGACCGGTACCGGCTTGAAGATCCGCATGCTCAACATCGGCAAGCGGGAACTGTTCAAGGATCTGGATAAGGCGGTGGAGTTCGACCAAAGCCAGATTTTCAAAAAAATCTATGAAGCGGAATTCGGTACCGCCGGTGGTGAACCCTATGGCGCGCTGATCGGTGATTACGAGTTCTCCAATCACCCTGAGGACATCGATCTGTTGTCCAATATGTCCAACGTGGCGGCCGCCGGTTTCTGCCCATTCATCAGCGCAGCCGGCTCCAAAATGTTCGGTTTTGATGATTTTACTGAACTGTCCACGCCACGGGATTTGTCCGGAATCTTTGCCTCTCAGGAATGCATCAAGTGGCGCAGCTTCCGTGACAGTGAAGATTCCCGTTTCGTTTCCCTGGTGATGCCCCGGGTATTGTCCCGCCTGCCTTACGGCGCCAATACCAAACCGGTGGAAGAGTTCGACTATGAAGAATTCGATGCCGATGAATCCGGTATGCACAAAGCTGTGGGACACGATCAATACACCTGGATGAACGCGGCCTATGTGATGGGTACGACACTGACCCGCGCCTTCGCCGAAAACGGTTGGTGTACGGCCATTCGTGGTGCCGAAGGCGGTGGTAAAGTGGAAGGCCTGCCTTCACACTTGTTCAAGAGTGATGACGGCGATGTGGATCAGAAGTGTCCCACTGAGATCGGCATCACCGACCGTCGGGAAGCGGAACTCAGCAACCAGGGTTTCCTGCCCCTGTGTCACTATAAGAATACGGATTACTCAGTGTTCTTTGGTGCCCAGACAGCGCAGAAACCCAAAGTGTATGATGACCCGGATGCCACTGCCAACGCAGCGATTTCCGCCCGCTTGCCCTACATGATGGCCACCGGCCGAATCGCCCATTACCTCAAGGTGATGGCGCGGGACAAGATCGGTTCCTTTATGGAAGCCAAAGACTGCGAACAGTGGCTGAACCGCTGGATTTCCAACTACACCAACAGCAACCCGGACGCCAGTGCTGAAATGAAAGCCAAGTTTCCCCTGGCGGAAGCGCGTGTGGAAGTCAAAGAAACACCTGGAGCCCCGGGTTCCTACAACGCCGTTGCCTATCTGCGCCCCTGGTTGCAGATGGAAGAGCTGACCACCTCCCTCCGTATGGTGGCCAGTATCCCGAAAGCAGGTTAAACCTGTCGTAACGGTAGCCAGTCGGCGTGGTGCTTACCACGCCGACTGTTTTCCCGCCCCAATCAAAATGATCCGCAAACGAATTCGATGCCATGGCCAATATTGATCTTGCAGAACTGCTCAACGCTACCCAGGCCGCCGCCGCTGCCGATGGAAATCCGTTGCGGGCGTTTCTGCTGAGTGAAGCCGATGGCGACAGTTTCAGGATCTGGGTGGAGAATTTCAGTGCCCATGGCAAGCCCGCTACGTTGCCCCTACGGCAGTATCTGGCGCAGCAAGTGGCGCTGATGGATGAACTGATTGAAGAACAGGTCAATGCCATTCTTCATCACAGTCGCTTCCAGAAACTGGAAGCCTCCTGGCGCAGCCTGAAAAAACTCTGTGATGAAAGCTACCTCTATCCGGATATCAAGCTCAGGCTGTTGAATGTGAGCTGGGCGGAGGTGTGCAAAGACATCACCCGGGCGCAGGATTTTGATCAAAGCCAGTTGTTCCAACGGATTTACAACGATGAATTCGGCACCCCCGGTGGTGAGCCTTATGGTTTGCTGATCGGGGATTACTATGTCAGCCATCGGCCCTACAAGGGTCACAAATACAATGATCTGGAAGTCCTGCAGGGGTTGGCCCAGATTGCCGCAGCTTCCTTCGCCCCCTTTATATGCGGTGCCGCGCCGCAATTGTTCGGACTGGACGACTACCAGACTCTGGGCAGTCATCTGAATTTTCAGGCGGTGTTCCAACAACAGGAATACGTCAAGTGGCGGGCCTTCCGTCAGCAGGAGGACGCCCGCTTTGTCTGTCTCACTTTGCCGCGAATCATTTTGCGCAAACCCCATCAGAGTGTCGCCGGCGAACTGCCTTTTAAGGAACGCTGTGAACGGCCCCAACACTACTTATGGGGTAATGCTGCCTTCGCCTTTGCCAGCGTCATCATACGGGAGTACGGTGATATCGGCTGGTTTGCCCAGATTCGCGGTGTGCCGCGGGGGCAACTGGCCGGTGGCGTGGTGACCGGCTACGAGCCTCTGCCCATTCCCGATGGAACCGGCGTGTTCCATATTCTGACCGACGTGGTGATCACCGATGCCATTGAGCGGGAGCTCAGTGAGCTGGGTTTGATGGCACTGTGTCAGTGCTACGGTGTGCCTTTGGCGGCCTTTCACAGCAATCCGTCAGTGCACATGCCGAAGAAATTCGACAGCAAAAGCGCCACCGCCAATGCCCGCATCAGTGCCATGCTGCAACAGGTTCTGTGTGCCTCACGTTTTGCTCATTATCTGAAAGTCATGATTCGCGACAAGGTGGGTTCCTACACCACTGAAAAAGAGATCGAAGGCATGCTCACCAAGTGGTTGAACCAGTACACCACCGGACGCGACGATTTGAGTTGGGAGATGCGCGCCAAGTATCCGCTACGCGACGTGCGCTTGCAGGTGCGGGAGATGCCGGGAATGCCCGGCCAGTACACCTGCGTGATATTTCTGAAGCCTCATTACATCGCTGAAAACCTGGTATCAGAATTGAAACTCACCACCGAGCTGTCCCAGGCCGGTATCGGATCAAGGGGCTAGCGTATGATTGATCAGGAACAGAAGCTGGTGGTACCCCTGTTGGATCGTCTGCTGGACGATAATCCTCAAGAGAGCAGAGAATCAGAGCGCGCCCACCATCTGCTGATCCATCAGCTGAAAGAGAGTGTGCGACGTGATTTGGAAGAACTGTTCAATCCCCGCCAGTGTTGTATTGCTCCACCGGCCTCGCTGCCACACATTCAAGCGGCCTTGCACAACTACGGCCTGCCCGACGCCGCGACCTTGAACCTCAGCTCACAAAAGGCCCGCTCTGAATTCTGTCGTACGGTAGAGCAGACCATTGCCAATTATGAGCCGCGTATTCGCAGTGCCAAGGTACAAACGCAATCGTCATTTGACCCGGAAGATCCCAGCATCCGCTTTCGGGTGGAAGCCACCCTGCGTGCCCTGAGCGCCGATGAAGTCATCGTATTCGATTCAGCCCTCAACCCGGTAACCCGTTCGGTTACGGTAGCGGAGACCCATTAATGAGTGATGAGTTGCTCAAACATTATGAAAAGGAACTGGCCTTTGTGCAAAAGGCCATGTCTGAGTTTGCCCAACGCCATCCCAAAATCGGCAACCGTTTGCGGGTGTCGGATGACCGGCCGGAAGATCCTTTTGTTGAGCGCCTGCTGGATGGGGTTGCCCTGTTGAATGCCCGCATCCAGGATAAACTAAACGATGATTTTCCCGAGATGACCGATGGCGTGATGGGGGTGATGTATCCTCATTACCAGCGGCCGATTCCGTCCATGAGCATCGTTCAGTTTCAGGCAGCCGATGCGCTGGATGAAATCATGACGGTACCCGGAAATACGGAGCTGGACACTGATACCTTTGGTGGCGAAAGTTGCCGTTTTACCACCTCTTATCCCGTACAGCTGCAGCCACTGAAAGTGGAGTCAGCGCAGTTGATGGCGCGCCCCTTTGTGGCGCCGGGCGCCGATGATGTGGGCGGGGCGGATGGGGTGTTGAAAATTGCCTTGCGCGCATTGTCACCGGCTTTGAACCTGTCGGAGTTAAAACCGGGAAAGGTACGCTTTTACCTGCGCGGACAGCCGAAACATATTTATCCCCTGTATGAGCATATGCTCAATGGCGCCGTGAAAGTGGTTTTGGCCAAGGGAGACGGTGATACCAAGCCGGTGTTCTGTGGCCCGGATGTGATCACCCCGGTGGGATTCGATCTGGATCAGGGCCTGCTGCCGTATCCGGCCAACGCCTTTGCCGGCTACCGTTTGCTGACCGAGTATTTTGTGTTTCCACAGAAGTTTTTATTTGTGGATATCGACATCAGCAAAATGCCCGCCGATACCGGCAGTGATCTCAACCTGTACCTCTATCTGAAAGAATCCGATGGTGAACTGGAACACTATGTCAATGCCAGTGTGTTTGTGTTGGGCTGCACACCCGCGGTCAATCTTTTTTCCTATGTGGCGGACCCCATAGCTCTTGATCACACCGAAACCGAATATCGGGTGATTCCCGACGGGCGCCGAACCGGTGCATTGGAGATCTATTCCATTGATCAGGTCAATGCATCGGATGCCAATGGCAATAAATTTGAGTACACACCCTTCTACGGTATTCGCCACCGTCACACTGAGCGCAATCACGGAACCTATTGGTTTGAACGACGTTTATCGGTGATTGAAGGGGAAAACCGCAATGAGGAAGCGTCAGAGCTGAACATCAGCCTGGTGGATCTGAATTTTGATCCCAACACACCCACGGATGAAACCCTGGATCTACGGCTAACCTGTTTTAACCGCAACCTGCCGGCCAAGTTACCGTCGGGTTCCAATCAGCCAAAATTAAACATGGTGGAAGGGGATGCACCGGTGGCGTCCATTCATTGCATCACGCCACCCACCCAAACCCAGCGTCCGCCATTACGCAATCGTGCCTACTGGCGATTGATGTCCCATCTGAATCTGAATCATCTTTCGCTGACCGGCGATGAAGAGGGCGAGGCACTGAAAGAAATTCTCCGTCTCTATGATTTCCGCAACGCCGACAGCACGCGCAAAATGATAGATTCCATCCGTCGCCTGCACGTGAAACCGATTATGGCGCCCATAAAAGTGGGTAAGGGCACCGCCATGTGTCGGGGTACGCAGGTGGAAGTGGAATTCGATCCACGGTTGGTGGCCGGCGGTTCGCCCTACTTATTTGCCAGTGTGCTGGAACGGTTTCTGGCCTTGTATTGCAGTTTGAATTCGTTTACCCGATTGATCGCCAAAATCAGTAACTCGGAAGGAGAAATGAAGCGATGGCCACCGCGCGCCGGCGAAAAAGCCTTGCTGTAACCAGTCAGCTACAGGAAGAGCCCTATCGCTTCGAATTTTTTCAGGCGGTCCGGCTGCTGGAAATGGCCGCACGCATCAATGCGGGTGAAGGCCGTAAGTTTGCGCGGGTGCCGGTGGCCAAAGGTGCGCCCCCCAACCGTGAAAGTGTGCGTTTTCGGGCCCAGGCCAGCCTCGCGTTTCGCGGCGCCGACGTGGATAAGGTGGAGATTGCCGAAACGGTGGAACTGGACGACAGCGAGGCGCCACAAAAACAGTGGCAGTTGTTGGTCAACAGTTTCGGCTTGTTTGGCAGCAATGGAGTATTGCCGTATCACATCAGTGAGTTGGTGATACAGCGTCTGCGGCAAAAGGACCGCTCCCTGGCCAATTTTCTGGATGTACTGAATCATCGCAGCACGTCCCTGTACTACCAGGCCTGGCATAAATACCGCCTCCCGGTGGTGTATGAGCGGGCGCACCGGGAGGGGCAGAACCGCAACGATATCTTCAGTCACATGCTGGCGGCCTTTATCGGACTGGGTACGGAAAAATTACAGGGCCGTTTGCCGATTCCCGATGACGCCATGCTGGGATTTGCCGGGCAGCTGGCCAACGGTACCCCATCGGCGCCGACGTTGGGGAAAATCCTGGCGCATTACTTTGAATTGCCGGTTCATGTGGAGCAGTTTATCGGCAAGTGGCAGCCTTTGCCGGAGGATATGCAGAGTCGCCTGCCGGGATTGGGCGTGCCCTATGGGCAAAATAATGTGCTGGGTGAAAACGTTATCCTGGGGCGGCAATGCTGGGATATCCAGAGCAAGTTTCGTATTCACATCGAGCAACTGAATTATGCCCAGTTTGTGAGTATTGCACCGGGTAGCGCCAAGATGAAAGCAATGAAGTCGCTGGTGCGTTTTATGGCCGGAACTGAATTTGATTTTGATCTTGAAATCAGTATTCGGCAAAAAGATTTGCCCAGTGTAGGCCTGGGTCAGGTGGCGCAGGTGAATGGCGTGGCCATCGACGGTGGCGAACTGATGCTGGGCTGGAACAGTGGCCTGGGTAATCATAGTCCACAGCAACAAGACCAGAATCGACTGATCCGAATTCGGGTGAGTGAATAAACTACTAACCATTAAAAAATACAGGGAAGCTCGACATGATTAACGTGAACCTAAAATCCCTGGTGGACAAAATGTCCCCCACCCTGCGCGACAGTCTGGAAGGTGCCGCCGGCCTTTGCATCGGCCGCAGTCACTATAACGTCGAAGTGGAACACTGGTTATTGAAACTGCTGGAAAGTGTGGATACCGACTTCAATACGTTACTGGAAAAGCACGGTCTGGATATCAGTCACCTCAACAAGCAGCTCACCAACACGGTGGAAAAATTCAAATCCGGCAGTTCGCGCCCGGCCGCCCTTTCACCGGCGATTGTGGAAGCCAGCAAGAATGCCTGGATGATCAGCTCAGTGGATTTCGGCCATGGCATGATTACCAGTGGCCACCTGCTGGCGGCATTGATGCTGGATGATCAAAGCCGTCGCGCGTTGTTGGATTCGGCGCCGGAGTTCAAGAATATTGCACCGGAATCGTTACGGGAAACAGCCCGCGCCATTATCGGCACCACCGGTGAATCGTCCAGTGGCGCGCCGGCGGGCAGCTCAGGGGCGTCGAGCGCAACAGATGCCCCGGTACGCCCCAGCAAGACTCCGGCACTGGATAAATACACCATTAATCTTACTGACAAGGCCCGACAGGGTGGTATTGATCCGGTGTTGGGCCGTGACGATGAGATTCGTCAGTGCATCGACATTCTCACCCGTCGCCGTCAGAACAATCCGATTTTGACCGGCGAGGCTGGGGTGGGTAAAACCGCGGTGGTGGAAGGATTCGCGCTGCGCATCGCCAATGACGATGTGCCCGAGCCACTCAGGGGGGTGGACTTGCATACCCTGGACCTGGGTCTGCTGCAGGCCGGTGCCAGTGTGAAGGGCGAATTCGAAAACCGCCTGAAATCGGTGATCGAAGAAGTTAAATCCAGCCCCAGGCCCATCATCATGTTCATTGACGAGGCGCATACGTTGATTGGTGCTGGCGGCAAGGAAGGTCAGGGTGATGCCGCCAACCTGCTGAAGCCTGCCCTGGCGCGGGGTGAGTTGCGGACGGTGGCGGCAACCACCTGGGCCGAATATAAAAAATATTTTGAACGGGATCCGGCCCTGACCCGCCGTTTCCAGGTGGTGAAGGTGGAAGAACCGGACGAAGAGAAAGCCATCAACATGATGCGCGGCATCTCCAAGGTACTGCAGGATCACCATAAAGTGCGCATACTCGACGAGGCCATCGAGGCTTCGGTCAAACTGTCCGGGCGCTATATTCCCGGTCGGCAGCTGCCGGACAAGTCCGTCGGCCTGCTGGATACGGCCTGCGCCAGGGTGGCCCTGAGCCAAACGGCGACGCCTTCCGCCATCGAAGACTGCCGCCGCAAAATTCGTCAGGATACGTTCAACATCAGCAATCTGGAAAAGGAAAACTCCTCCTCCGGTGTTCATGATGACCGTATTGCCGCCCTGCGGGCCAGTAAAACACAATCCGAGCAGGAACTGGAACAGCTGGATGCCCAGTGGGAAAAGGAGAAATCCCTGATCCAGGAAATCCGCAGTGTGCGGGATCAGATTGAAGGCGATTTTCTGCGTACACAGGGTGGCGAAGCGCGTGAGATCGACGACAATCAACTGGCTGAATTGAAGAGCAAACTGAAGGAACTCAGCGCTCAACTGGCCGAGGTGCAGGGTAAGGAACCCTTGATGCAGGCTTCCGTTGATGAGCAGGCGGTTGCTGAGGTGGTGGCCAACTGGACAGGTATTCCGGTGGGCAAAATGGTCAGTGATGAAATCAATGCGGTCCTTAACCTCAAGGATCGGCTGGAAGATCGGGTGATCGGACAACCCCATGCACTGGAAGCCGTGGCTAAGGCAGTGCGCACTTCGCGGGCCGGCTTAACCGATCCACGTAAGCCCATTGGGGTTTTTCTGTTTGTTGGCACCAGCGGCGTGGGTAAAACCGAAACGGCCCTGTCTCTGGCGGATGTGATGTACGGCGGGGAGCAAAACCTGACGGTGATCAACATGTCCGAGTTCAAGGAAGAGCATAAGGTCTCCATGTTGGTGGGCTCGCCACCGGGATACGTGGGCTACGGTGAAGGGGGTGTGCTGACAGAGGCGGCGCGCCGCAAACCCTACTCCATTATCCTGTTGGATGAAATGGAGAAAGCCCACCCCGGAGTGCAGGATATTTTCTACAACCTGTTCGACAAGGGCACCATCAAAGATGGTGAAGGCCGTGACATCGATTTCAAGAACACCATCATCATCATGACTTCAAATGCCGGGGAGGACGCCATTCGCGCCATCTTCAATCAGGTGGAGGAGAGACCTGATCCGGATGTGGTGCTGGATAACATCCGGCCCCACCTGCTGCAGCATTTCAAACCGGCGTTCCTGGGCCGCACTACGCTGATTGCCTATAACCCATTGGATGACGAGGATCTGATGAAGATTGCCGCCATCAACATGCGTCGTATCGAAAAACGGGTGAAGGGTCACTACGGGGCGGATTTCGGCTACGATGAGGATGTTCTGTTGCATATCGTGGCCCGCTGCCAGGAATCAGAAACCGGCGCCCGTAACATTGAAAATATCCTCAACAAAACCCTGCTGCCGGAGTTGGCCAGTGAATGTCTGCACCACATGGCCAATGAAGAGCCGGTGCAGGCGATCCATGTGGGTGTGACTGAAGAAGGTGATTTCACCTATCAGGTACAATGATGGCCGGTGCAGTAATGGCAGGCACCATGATGACAGGTACCATGAAGACAGGCACCGTGAATGGATTGAAAGGAGTGTGATATGAGCAGGGCAACCATGAATACCGGCGCTGTGCCAATGGGTCACGGGTCTGATCAGGATGGACCGGCGCTGGTACGTCATCGGCCCTGCCATATTCTGGTGCTGGCGGATTTCAGTGGCCGTGATCATCGAGGCCAAAATGATGCTGGCGCGCTGGCTGAGCGTAAAATCTTCGAACTGACCCGGGATAATTTCGACGATATTTTTGTGCGCATGGGGGTAACGCTGGATTTATCCATTGCCGATCAGCCAATCCAGTTTCTGGAAATGGACGATCTGCATCCGGACTTCATTTATGAACGGGTGGATATGTTCAGCCAGTTTCGTACCTTGAAGCGTAAACTGAAAAACAAGGATACCTTTGAAGCCGCTGCCGCTGAAATTCAGAGCTGGTCCCAGGCGCCCAAGACAACGGGCAGTAGTGAAGAACCCAGTGCGCCGCAGGATGATGTATTGGACATGCTGCTGCATTCCACGCGGGCACAGGCTGAAGTGGCCCACTCCGTTAAAGGCCTGATTCAGCAGATTGTCGCACCCTATGTGATCCCAAGCCCCGATCCCCGGCAATCAGAATTGATGGATACCGTGGATCAGGCGGCCAGCCATTTGTTGCGGAAGATACTGCACAGTAGCGCGTTCCAGGACATTGAATCCTCTTGGCGTGGGCTGTACTGGCTAATGAAGCAGCTGGAAACAGAGCAGGGATTGCGGGTGTTTGTGGCGGATGTCAGCTTGTTGGAAATCGTGGCGGACAACGAAGCTAATGCAGAAACCACCACGGAGTTGCACAAGCTGTTGTTGGAAAACCGGGTGGGTGAAGGCTCTGTTCCATTCAGCGTGATCGTGGCGGATTATCAACTGCAGGATGAGGTACAACATTGTGAGGCCTTGGCTAACCTGGCCAGTGTGGCGGCGGATTCCCATGGGGTATTGGTGAGTGGTGGTTCGGAACGGTTGGCCGGTTGCCCCAATTTGACTCAGGTGCCTGATCCGGAACACTGGTATCTGCATCGTCAAGGTGATAACGATTTTACGTTACTGTGGAATGCAATTCGTGAGCAGGAGTACAGCCGGCACGTGGTGCTTACCTGCCCCCGTTTCATGTTGCGTTTGCCCTACGGTACCCATACCAGTCCAATGGAAGCGTTCGACTTTGAAGAGTTACCCAAAGACGGCCAACATGCTTATTACCTGTGGGGCAATGGTGCCTGGCTGGTTGCGGCGCAGCTGGGGAACTATTTCAGTCGTGGTGGTTGGTCCCAGGAGGCAACCCGGGGCAGCAAAGTCACACAACTGCCGCTGCACGTTTATAAGGAACACGGACAAAGCCAGGTAAAACCCTGTGCTGAAATACCAATGCTGGATACCACCGCCCGGGCGTTACGGGAGCATGGTTTGGTGCCGATTCGCTCGGTGCGTGACGAAGACAGCGTGATCATACCGCCGTTGCAATCCATCAGTAGTGAATCAACGCAGTTACAGGGTCCTTGGGACGAAGTACGCAGCTGACCCGTAATCCGGCATTAGCCGGATCGTAATGCGCTGAAAAAGCTCAGTTGGGGTAGATCGGATTCCTGCCCCAGTACTTTGAAAACATCATTAAACCATTTCACAAAACGGTCTGCGTGTTCGCCGGTGCCGATGGGGTACTGCCGCATTTTCCAACGGTTGTGGCTGGAATCATTATAATAGACGCCACCCGCATTATAGGCACAGGCCACCTTGGGTGGATTGAAATGGGTGTGTTTCCATTGCCTTGCTATATAGGCGGTTCCGGCTTGAATGGAATTACCGGGAATCTCCAGCCAGGCTCGGTCTATATCATCTTTGCCAATGGCTTCCCTTGCCGTTGAGATCAGGGTTTGCATGATGCCCGGTGATACCCGGTGTGGTGTTTCATCATCGGACACGTAACCCGGTTCCTCCCGTGCCCTGATCGTTAGATTGCCGCTGCTTTCGGTGCAGATGGTGGACATAATCAACTCCACCGGAACACCGTAATGCGCGCTCCAGTGTGTGAGATCATTACGCAGACCGCGCCAGACTTTATCAACCGTCACCGGCTCGCCGGGCGTACCAAGAGGCGGGGCGCCATCAATACTGATACCCGCATCCGTCAACTGCCAGCCGACACTGTCGCGGAAGCGATTGGGTAACTTCAGTTCGTTGACGATGGTATGCAGTCGTGCAACATACTGGTTGTCCAGATTGGTTGGTGTGATCATCGAACCGGTCACACTCGGTACGATGCCTGATGCGGCCTCAGGTTCACTGAACAGCTTTCGCCAGGTCAGCGGGCCTACCTGGCCATCCGGCCGCAGCCCCTGTGCCTGCTGAAAGCGCTTCACCGCCGATTCGGTGGAAGGGCCGTACAGGCCGTCCGCCTCACCTGCCAGGTGCCCACACTGGTTTAACGCCTGTTGCACCGCCAGTACGTCTTCGCCGCGCACCAGTGGAAACTGAAATCGTAGCAATCGCTCGTACATAAGAATCATCCCCAATAGCTTACTTGCTGCCTCTATTCACAGTTGGCGTTGATGTAGGCATCCACCGCCAACTTGACGCCGGATATGGGTGCCTGGTAGCGGGCATCGGTCATGAACCGGGACTGCACCTGCGCAGCTTGTTGCTGCAACTGTTGCCAGTCCGTGCAACCGGCCTGCGACAGATCAAGCTGATATAACTGGTTTTGAATGAAGTAGTAATTGGCCGCTGCCTGGTCGGGCGCGTTCCGTTTAAATTCCCTGGCCCGTTGATCAAAGATGGCCAGCGCCTGTTGGCGATCAGGGAGGGTAGTTTGCAAGCGGGTGGCCTCCAGGGCGTTACTGTAGATCTGGTGACGCTTTTCATCTTCACTCAGGCCCTGTATCGAAATTTCATCCCAGTCTTCCGTGTCGTCCAGGACTGTAAACAGATTGTCACCGGCGCATTGCAGATAACGGCCGTAGTCAGGTGACGTTTTTTCGGTTTTACCAGCCAGAATAAAGCAGGCATCACCCTTGAGAAAATGCTGTTTACTGCATCCGCACTGGCCGGGGTCACAATCCACATCGGACTTGGCCAGCTGTTTGAAATCACCTGACTGTTGCAGTTCGGTCATGTGGTCCACTTCACGCAGTTGCATAAAGCAACAACCATTCAAACCAATGGTGGCCACCAATAACAAGATAATCTTAGTTGGCATGGCTTTCCATCTCCTGCTGTACTTTCTCCATAATCTGCAACACCGGCTGTCCTTCCCGCATCAGGCCTTCCACAATCAACATGAACTCATCCAGACTGGCCTTTGCCGCTTCGTCTTCGTGCAGTGTATCGATGGCGGTCATCAGTTTCTGGTAGGATTCCGCGGGCCCGACACCGATGCTGTCAACATATGGTTTTAGCTCCCTATCCATCAGCATCTGTCGAAACTGCAGCACGCATTGATCGAACGCTGCCTCGCTGTCAAAGCGGGCACCGTACTTCTGCCACAGGCCATCCTTGTCGATGCGGATAAAGTCGTTGGCTGCACTTTCCAGTGTTAACAGGTCTTCCTGTTGCAGTTCCGGCTGAAAGGCCGCAGCCAGCAGAGGTTTGCTTGAAAACAGAATTTTGGCGGTAATGCCGTCAAAGGTTTGTGGTGGAATCTGGGCAATGGTGATGGGGGCGAACAGAACGCGACGCTTCCATTTTTCATAACGGGCACTGCCCAGTTTAACGCCAATGGTGGCAACGGTGATTAACAGCCCCAGCGCCGGAACGGAACCCTTCAATACCTGTTCAAACGCGGGAATGGCACGTTTGACCGCATCCACTACCGGATTGTTTTTGGCAAAGTCATCGAAGACCTGCTCCATTAAATCCTTGGCACCGGAGGCGTTCTTCTTGTTAATCAGCGTATCGGCGGTGCTGAGCCCGGTCTGTACCTTATTTATGATGTCACCGTATTTCTCGCGATATTTCTCCGGCAAAAAGCGGGTACCCGCCGACAATACCTGACTGGCTTTGCTCAACTTGCTAATCAGTTTTTGGGTGTCGGATTCATCTTTGTCCTTGCGGGCGGTATCCAGATCCTGCTGCATCTCCTTGGTTTGCAGCGCCACAGAGGCTTCCGCTCCCTGGGCGCTGGCACGGTTGGCAAAGTAAAAGGCCACCACGGCGCTGAGCAGCGTCATTAAACCTTCGGGTACGGATTTTTCCCGATCAAAGAAAAACTGCAGTGTGATAAAGAACAGCGAGATGACCACGATCATCATGGCGAGGATAGAGCGAATGGTGCCCTGGGGCAGCCCGGCGGGGACACTGAAAAATTTATCCAGCTTATTGGTTTTCATGGCACCGGCGTAAAAACGTTTCTGCAGATCGCTCATATACCAAACGGCACCCACCACCACCAGCATAACCATGGCCATGGCCACCAGGCCAAGTTGCCAATTGACGGAGCCGGGATGCTCCTCTGCGTGGGATAATCCGGGTAATGTCAGCAGAATTATAAAAGAAACGCACATCGGTAACGGAGCTGATCGATTAATGATCATCTAAGTGTCCCTCCCCACAGGTCTGGTTCCGTCAATGCTGTTGAACAAAGTAACGGCTTAGTTACGCTAAGTCCAGCTTCCTTAAGCGTCATTGCGTCACAAAAATATTTCAGATTGAGACCGCTTTCCAGTTGGAATATTCCACAACCATCTGCTTCAACTGTTTACATCATTCCACACAGCGATGGGCGTAGTCTGTAAGAGTCGCTGCCTTCGCGGGGCACGACGTCCTTTCACTTTAGGGTTCGTTTATGAACCAGGAGCAACAGTCTATGGATAGACTCGCAAAGCAACACCCTCAATCCACCCCTGTAATCAGGGAACTCAATCAACTTGAAGTGCAGCAAGTATCGGGCGGCCTGGTGGGCGAAGGAAATCTTTCTGATTTTCATCCCATCGCCTGGCCGGTGATCAATGTGGCACTGGACGCCAAACTGAAAGCCATCAAAACCCGTTTTTAACCGGGTTTTGATGGTCAAAAAGTAAACCAAAAGGAGCTCGCTATGAAAACCTTTAAAAAACCGCAACGTATATCCAAACTGGAACTTGCCGATGTTACGGCAGCCGGTGTCGAACGGGCGCTTCAGGTACGCGAATTATCTGAGCAGGAAGTGTCTGAAGTCAGTGGTGGTGCCCTTGCACTGCCCAAGGAAATCATTGCCGGCGGCATCCGCGCGGCCTATCTGGATTCCCTGGCCAGTAAAATGAGCACCGCTCTGACGGGTATGGACAGTGGCATGCTGACCCAGGATTTCACAACACTGGGGTAGGTCATGAAAAAAACCGATCAGCAAACCCTTTGCCCCAGTGCCCAGCCGGATTGGCAGGGTGCCAAGGTGTTCGGTGTGGTCGGTGGTACGCCAGATGCGCCGGAAACGGCGTATCTGGATTCCCCAGCGCCGGTCACGGAAGAACTGCTGGAGATGGCGGAACCGGTATCAGCGGATGAAGTGTTTCGCATTGCAGCACCCTGTGCTTGCAGTGATTGTGGACATTTCGACAGTGAGCAGTCCAACTGTCGCCTGGCACAGAAAATTGTGCGTTGGGTACCGATGGTGTCCGAATCGCTTCCGGTTTGCAGCATTCGTGCGGAGTGCCGCTGGTGGCAGCAGGAAGGGCGAGCAGCCTGCCTGCGTTGTCCACAGGTGGTAACCCGCAACAAGCAACCCAGCGAGGCGATGCGTGATGCCGCCAACCCGGAGTTGACGTGACATGACCACAACACTCTTTCGACCTGAAGCCATTGCCCATCAACAGGAGGTGAAGATGGGCGATGCGTTTCACGCTCACACGTCCATGTTGATCTGGCTCAGCGGGCTGATGGTGTTGTTGGCCATTGCCGTTGCCGTGTTTTTGGTTTGGGGAGAATACACGCGTAAAGCCCGGGTCGCCGGTTTTCTGGCACCTTCCAGCGGCATGATCAAAGTATTCACACCACAATCGGCCACCGTTGTTGAACGCCGGGCGATGGAAGGTCAAGCGGTTGAGCGGGGTGATGTGTTATTCGTTTTATCCTCGGAGCAGGCTTCGCTGGAGAACGATGATGCCCAGGCTGCGGCCATTGAATCCATCGTTGCACGCCGCGCCAGCCTGTTTGAAGAGCTGGAGCAGCAGGATGAGTTGAATCGGGTTCAATGGCAGGATATGCAGCGGCAGGTGCGGAATCTGGACGCTGAATTACGCCAATTGGATCAGGCGATTGCTGTGCAGCAACAACGGGTTCAGGTCGCAACACAGACACTGAATAAATTCCGCCAACTGTACGCAAACCATTATGTATCGGAAGTGCAGTGGCAGGAAAAGCAGGAACTGACACTCGCGCAACAGGCGTTGTTGCAGAATCTAAAACGGGATCGTGCCACCCTTGACCGGGAACGTGGGGTGTTGCAGGCGAACATTGATTCCAGCCGCTACCAGTTTGCCAGGCAGCGGGCGGAGCTGGACAGATTGATCTCTACCACAGAGCAACAGCTAACGGAGTATCGAGCCAAACGCAGTATTGTCATTCGTGCGCCTGCAGCAGGTACGGTCACCGCCGTGCTGCTGCAGGAAGGTCAGGTGGCAAACAGGCAGGCTCCTTTGTTATCTATATTGCCCAAGGATTCTCAATTACAGGTCAATCTGTTGGTGCCCAGCCGGGCCATTGGTTTCATTGAGCAGGGCCAAGCCGTGGCGTTGCGTTATCAAGCCTTCCCCTATCAGCGATTTGGATTACAGCCGGGCACGGTAAAAGAAGTTTCCCGCACTTTAATCAAACCCGGTGAAGCGGATTTTCCGGTTGCTCTTGCTGAGCCGGCTTACCGTGTCATTGTGCAACCGGAGCAACAAAGCTTTCATGCTTATGCGCGGGATATTCCGTTACAGGCGGGTATGCTGCTGGATGCTGATATTGAGCTGGACAAGTATTCATTGATCGAGTGGGTGTTTGATCCTTTATACAGTTTGGCGGGAGCGTTATGAGTGTGATGCATTCCGAGGGACTGCATTTTGGCCGCCGTTGCAAAACTCCCGTTATTCTGCAATCGGAAGCCGCTGAGTGCGGCCTGGCGTGTCTGGCTATGGTGGCCAATCATCATGGCCTGAACACCGATCTTACTCACTTGCGACGTCAAATCAGTATTTCCTCCCAGGGTAGTACATTGTCGCAGTTAATGGAGTTTGCCTCCCGCCTGGATCTGTTGGGGCGCCCGCTTCGAGCAGAACTGGATAGCCTGGATCAGGTAGCTCTGCCCGCCATACTGCACTGGGACTTCAATCACTTTGTGGTACTGGTGGAAATCGCTGGTGGACGAATAACGTTGCATGATCCTGCCAAAGGTAAGGTTACGCTGGATTTGGATCAGGCCTCCCGCCACTTCACCGGCGTAGTGATGGAAGTGCAGCCAACCGCAAACTTTGTTCCCCGTACATCCCGGGAGCGCATTAAGTTGCGACAGTTGATCGGCCGTATTCCCGGGTTGGGTAACGCGGTTGGACAGATTCTAATGCTGGCATTGGTACTGGAATTATTCGCACTACTATTGCCCTGGTTTGCACAATTGGTTCTGGATGACGCTGTGGTTGCCGGTGATCGGGAACTGTTGAGCGTGCTGGGGCTGGGATTCATATTGCTGGTGGTGTTCAAGGTTGCCACCGAAGCGTTACGGGGCTGGATTGTGATGATTCTCAGTACCACCATGAACTTTCAGCTGTTAAGCCAGCTGTTTCACAGGTTGGTACGGTTACCCTATGGATATTTTGAAAAACGTCATTTGGGGGATATTGTATCCCGTTTTGATTCCATGAGCGTAATCCAGCGGACACTGACGGGCAGCTTACTTGAGGCGATGATCGATGGTGTGATGGCGATATCCACCTTCATTATGTTACTGGTTTATAGTCCGAAACTGACCATTGTGGTGATCTGTGGGGCAGTATTATACGGAATGTTGCGTCTGGCCCTGTTCCTGCCTTTGCGAATGGCCACGGAAGATAAAATCAGTCGGGGCGCACTGCAGCAATCTAATTTACTGGAGACCGTGCGTGGCATACAGAGCATTAAGTTGTTTAATCGGGAGCAGTATCGTCGTGCACAGTTTCAAAATCTGGCGGTGAATCATTTTAATGCCGATATTGCGATGCAGAAACTGCATATCCTGTATCGTGGTGCCAATGGTTTGATCTTCAGTATAGAGCACATCGTTGTCATTTGGCTGGGCGCCTTGTTGATTATGGATCAGCGCTTTTCAGTGGGGATGATGTTTGCTTATCTGGCATATAAAGACCTGTTTAGCCAGCGTGTGATTGCATTGATTGAGAAAGGGATCGAATTGAAGATGCTGGGCCTGCATACTGAACGTGTTGCGGATATCGCATTGAGCGAACCTGAACTCGCGGAGCAAAACGGCGTAGCAACGCAGACCACCCGGGTACCGCAGGCCAGCATACAGGTACGCGGCCTTCAGTTTGCCTGGGGCGATGCGCAAGCGCCGGTATTGCAGGATCTGTCACTGGATATTGAAGCGGCTGAGTGTGTTGCTATTGTTGGGCTATCGGGTTGTGGTAAAACCACACTGGTAAAACTGTTGCTAGGATTACTGCAACCGGATAAGGGAACCATCTGTATGGGGGGCAAAGACATTCACACCCTCGGTATTGCACAATACCGGCAATGGGTGGGTTCCGTACTGCAGGAGGACCAGCTTTTTGCCGGCTCGATAGCGGATAATATCAGTTTCTTCGATCCTGAGGCGGATCAGCAACGCATTGAAGAATGTGCACAGTGTGCTTGTATTCATCAGGATATCGCACAGATGGCCATGGGTTATAATACCCTGATTGGAGAAATGGGCGGAGCCCTGTCCGGTGGGCAGAAGCAACGCCTGCTTCTAGCGCGAGCTTTGTACAAACAACCACAGATATTGATACTGGATGAAGCCACCAGTCACCTGGATGTACAGCGGGAAAAACAGGTAACCGAAGCCGTACGCAAGCTGAATCTTACTCGCATAATCATCGCTCACCGCCCAGAGACCATCGCTTCCGCGGACCGGGTGATCCTGTTGCAAAAAGGAAAAGCCCAAACCTTGTCGGTGACATCCTCCCCTTCCCATAAAGTAGTGATGGAGCCCGCCGAGTAGCGTGCAGCTGGTTCATTTATCTTATTATTATGATTCCATTCCAAATCAATCGGACTGACTACACCACGCTCTTGAACACCAACAATATGAGTATAAATCTGTGTGGTGGACAGATCGGCATGCCCCATCATTTCCTGAATGTTGCGAATATCCACTCCGGAACGTAACAAATTGGTGGCAAAACTATGGCGGAAGGTGTGACACCCTGCCTTTTTATAGATGCGTGCACTTTGTATGGCGACCTTTACCTTGCGTTGTACTGATTGTTCGCCCAAGTGGTGTCGTCTGGGTGTATTGGATCTAGGATCAGTGGACCTGATATGCGCGGGAAACACGTATTGCCATTGTGGGAGTCGTGCCGCGTTTGGGTACTTGCGGGACAGTGCCGCGGGTAGATAGACCTCACCATAACCTTCATCAAGATCTTTTGCATGCAGCGCCAGGGCGAAATCGATCTGATTCTGTAAGGGTTTCACCAACGTATTGGGCAGCAATGTTCGCCGTGACTTTGAGCCTTTGGCCTCCCGAACGATAATACAGTGATTAGAAAAATCAACATCCTGAACCCGCAGCCGTACGGCTTCCATGACCCGCAGGCCAGATCCATACATCAAAGATGCCAGAATTCTGTACACGCCGGACAACTGTGTGATCACAGATGTTGCCTCGCGATGACTGAAAACCGCAGGGATTAACTTGGGTTTGGCGCTGTGGGTAAATTCAAGCTGCAGATCGTGAAGACCATAAAATTGTTTATATAGATAAACCAAAGCATTGAGGGCAGTTTTTTGAGTATTGACCGCCAAATTCTTGTGCACGGCAAGGTGGGTGAGGTATTCATTAATTTCTTTAGCACCCAGCATACGTGGATGTTTCTTGCCGTGAAAGTAAATGAAATTCTTAATCCAGCTTAAATAAGTCTGCTCTGTTTTATAGGCTAAATTTCGGCTCCGCATGTGGACACGGAGTTGATCCAACAATCGAACTGGTTTAGCGGGGATGGGTACGGGTATATCGTCCATGATTAGATTCTTGAATAGGCTGTATTAATATACAGTATAATCTTTTTGACTGATTGGCAATCAAAAATGCAGCCTGTTGTTCAAGGGTACTGTGGTTTATGATCTGGTGATGACTGGAGAACGCTGAATTTTATTGTTTAAAATCAGGTGTTTGGTGCGGTATAAGTTATTGGTGATAGATGTATGAGAGACAGATATCTCGGTGGGCTAAGTTAGGGGTTATTGCTATTATATGTTGGATAATCAGCGAATTACGGGATCATGTGTGCAGATATGGTAAGGTTGATAACAGTACAGAGACGGTTGATTTGGGGATATACGTTTTTGGTACGTAGATGTAAATGTTATAACTACAGAGTGCTATGAATACTGAACAATTACTAGAAGCAGCACAAACTATAAGAACGATACAACTAATGCTTGGGGAAAGCTCCAATGAATGGCTTCCTCTAATCGCTGCTATCGGTGGTGCATTTGTTGGTGGTACATTTGCATCGATTACTCCTGTTATATCAGGCTGGGCACAAAGAAGAAATGAACGCAGGACGATTACCTCAGCTTTATTATCTGAGATTGACTCGATCCTATACATTCTCGAAAAAAGAGGATATGTGGAAGCAGTTGAGGCGGCTACGAAAGAGTTGGAGGAGGGAAAAGAAGATATAATAAAACTGACTGTTTCCGTGTCATCTAAGTACTCGAAAGTTTTTGATTCTTGCACCGATAAAATTGGCGTAATTGATAAGGGGTTGGCAACTGAGATAATAAAATTTCATCACCTTTTGGAGTCAGTGATTATTGATCTAAATGATGGTGGTTTCGTTGCTGAAGACGGCGGGGATGTAAGCGTTTTTAGAGAATTACGTTCGATATTGGCTGATGTGATCAAAATCGGCAATAGGCTTCGTGAAGCCAAGTTATAACAAGGGCATGCATGGGAAGCCAGCTACGTTCCGCCAATTGTGGTGCGCTTCGCGCAATTTACCACAATTGGCTCCACTCCGGCTGTCTCCCATGATGCCGGCGTTAAATGGTGCCA
>MDTC01009137.1_pt1 | contig 141376 bp, 122 predicted proteins | sample 811181 | NCBI WGS metagenome assembly MDTC01 (sample SAMN05326644, study PRJNA326480) | marine metagenome | isolation source: seawater | place: Pacific Ocean: North | collected 2011
CCATATAAATCAGAGCTTGAATCTGCATATAAATCAGAGCTTGAATCTGCATATAAATCAGAGCTTGAATCTGCATAAAAATCTAAAATGGGATCTTCATTCATATCTGAGGTGGTCTGAACACAGGCTCTATTATAAGCTGCGTCACGACTTGAGGTGCTGAAAGCTAAGCTGCTAAAGCAGCAAAGCAGTCCTAATCCTATCCATTTATAGTTCATCTTGTTTTCATTCCTTTTTAACATGTCAAAGCTCACTATAAGCTGCAACACGTGACAACGACCATGTCCCGTTCAAGCTTTGTGTACTTCTTGCTTCCTCTGTTCTTTTACTGATATCCTCATGCACTATACATCAATCAATCACATTCAAAAGGATATTGTACTATGAATACGAAAGTTGCTGTCATCTTAGCAGGCTGCGGCGCCTTTGATGGCTCTGAAGTCAGCGAAGTCATTCTCACTCTGCTTGAACTCGAAAAAAACCAACTCCACCACACCTGCTTTGCACCTGATATGCAAACCTGTATTGTGAACCATTTTACCCAACAAGAACAACAAGAAACAAGAAATGTTCTTGAAGAGTCAGCCCGAATCGTACGCGGACAAGTGCAAGATCTAAGCCGACTCAACCCTTGTGATTATGAAGCTTTAGTGATCGCAGGAGGTTTCGGTGTCGCGCGTAATCTATCTAATCTGGCTTCCTCACCCAAAGAACTGGTTTTACATCCTGAGCTCGCAGCCATCTTGACCACTTTCAAAGAACAAAAGAAGTATGTCGGCGCTTTGTGTATCGCTCCAGCAATACTTCCTCTCATCTATCCTGACCTTGCTTGTACTGTTGGGCATGATGAAGAGATTTCAGCACGCATTCAAAGCATGGGCGGGCGGACTTACCGTTGTGAAGTCAACGATTATTATGAAGATATGCAAAACAAAGTTTTATCCACACCTGCTTATATGTTAGCGCAAACTATTCATGAAGCACATCAAGGTATTGCAGCGCTTGTTGCTCAACTGGCTCTAAGGCTAAAAGGCGATCTCAAACCGCCTGTTTTATAAGCTTCTTTTACCACCTTTGCTTTGAGATGATGCGCTCTGATGTGTATAATAGAGCGCTCTAATGCTGTAACCAAGAGATACACCTTTATGACTTCACCGACCACACATACCGCCTTTTCTGTTGCACCTATGCTGGATTGGACTGACCGACATTACCGCTATATGGCGCGTCTGATGAGCCAACATGCCCTGTTGTACACAGAAATGGTCACTACAGGCGCTATTTTGTATGGTAAAGGTGACTACCTTGGTTTCAACACTGAAGAACATCCTGTCGCACTTCAACTCGGAGGGAGTGATCCCCAAGCCCTCGCTCAGTGTGCTCAAATCGCTTCTGAGCGCGGTTATGATGAAATCAATCTCAATGTAGGTTGTCCTTCTAATCGGGTACAAAATGGTCGTTTTGGTGCCTGTTTAATGGCTGAAGCACAGCAGGTTGCCGATTGTGTCGCTGCTATGCGCGATGTGGTCTCTTTACCTATTACCGTGAAAACACGCATTGGTATTGATGATCAAGACAGTTATGAGTTTCTCGCCCAATTTGTCGAAACCGTGTATCAAGCAGGATGCGACAAGTGGATTATTCATGCACGTAAAGCATGGCTCAACGGCTTAAGCCCCAAGCAAAACCGTGAAATTCCACCTTTAGATTACCCTCGGGTCTACCAGCTCAAGCGTGATTTCCCCGATTTACATATCAGTATCAACGGTGGTATTCAAAGTTTTGAAGCCATGGAGCAACACCTTAAGCATGTCGATGGCGTCATGATGGGCAGGCAAGCTTATCAAGACCCTTTTATGTTAGCTGAAGTGGATCACAAGATATATCAGCAACCACCACAGCATCTTACACGCATCGATGTGGTCGAGCGGATGATTCCTTATATTCAAGCCCATCTCAAGCAAGGTGGACGACTGAACCATATCACGCGCCACATGATAGGCTTATTTCAAGGCGTCGCCAATGGCCGAGCCTGGCGCAGACACTTAAGCGAAAACGCACCTCGAGAAGGTGCGACCGAACAAGTAGTACGCGATGCGCTCAAGCTGGTTATGCCCGAAACCGCAGGCAATCTCTAAGAGAAAAAGCGCTGTAATCGCTCTTTTGTTGCAGGCAATGTAAGGTGCTCGGCAAACTGTTTCAGCTCTTGTTCAAGATGCACTTGAGCCTGCTTGTGCATCGTACTTCTCAATAAAGCTTTGGTCTGTATCAAAGCTTCTTGTGGCTTTTGAGCCAACTGGCTAGCTTTCTCAAAGGCGTAAGCATCAAGCGTCTCTTGCTGCACAATGTGATTGACCAAACCTATCTCCTTCGCTTGCTGAGCACCAAAAGGATCTCCAAGCATCAAGAGTTCGCTGGCTTTCTGTAAACCACAAAGCTGTGGGAGTAAATAAGAGCAAGCAGCTTCAGGTACCAGATTTAAATTCACAAAAGGGAGCTGAAACTGAGCATCGTCACTGGCATAAACCATATCACAATGCAAAAGCAGCGTCGTACCAATACCTATAGCGTGGCCAGAAACGGCTGCAATCAATGGTTTTTTAAGCTGCAATAATTGGTAGAGAAATGCAACCGTGGGATGTGTTGCGCTTAAGTTCTGGCCTTGCAAAAAATCTTGTAAGTCATGCCCTGCTGTAAAACCTTGCGCCTGACCTTTAATGAAAAACACATGTACATCGGGATCTTGCTCACCTTCATGTAGAGTTTGTTGCAAAGCTTTATACATGCTAAGATTTATCGCATTTAATTTTTGCGGTCGGTTAAATTGAATAATACGTACGTTTTTTGTATCTTCTATAAGGATATCATCCATGTATCCAAGTCCTTGTTATTGAATAAACTGAATAAACTGAATAAACTAAGAGTTTAATAATATGAACAAAACAAAACAATATAAATCGATTTTATCTATTTTTTTGCTGAATTTAAGTTTATATACCACAGCACAACATTTACTTGTTAAAGATGGATTTGTCAGAGAGTTACCTCCTAAAGTGCGTTATACCGCTGCCTACTTTACCTTAGAGAACTTAGATCAAAAAGCAAAGAAACTCATTCATATCTCTACACCTATTGCCCGTGAAGTACAGCTACATGAAACCAAAAAAGTCAAAAATGAAGTGTTTATGGAGCGCAAACAGGCCTTTAATATTCCCGCTCAAGGACAATTAAAGCTCGAGCCAAAAGCCAAGCACTTGATGCTTATCGGCTTAAAAAAACGGCTCAAGCAAGGCGATGAAGTCAAGTTTAAGCTACATTTTCAAGATGGCAGCAAGCAAACGATGACTCTACCGATACGTGCATCACATACTTTACATCATCATCACTAAGGCCATACCATGTATTTCTTACGTCAACTCAAATATCGCACCTATGATGCAATCTCGGCACGCACCGCAGCCATAACCACTATAGTTCTGAGTCTAGGTGCGCTCTTGCTGTCTACATGGTGGAGTCTTACCCCTGATGTAATCAGCAAGAAAGATTTACAGCCTCAAGGTTACGTTACAGGCTATGCTACAGTCTCGGCGATCATGCATACCACAGATCGCCTGCTACATAAGCCAGGCGGCTTTCTCTCCAATGATATTTTTATCCTCTCTTATCTCATGGATAACATGCCAGCTTTTGAATTTGGTGCATTAGAACAAATTCGTGATTTGTCTCTTGTTCTACGCCAAGACTTTAGCCGTAGTCAATCACAATCGGCTGAAGACAAAGACTTGGCTAAAGCCCAAAACCAGCTCAATATCAGTCATACGAGCTGGTCTTTTCCCAGCTCCGAGAGCGAATATAACGATGCTTTAGAAGCTTTAGCCAAGTATCGCAGTCATATTATGCGAACCGATCAGCGCAACGCACAATTTTATGCGCGTGCTGATAATCTGACGCACTGGTTAGAATACGTCAACAGCCGCTTAGGTGGTTTATCACAGCGTCTGTCTGCCAGTATTGCACAGGAACGAGAAGATTTAGCTTTAGCAGGTGATGCACAAGCACAGCAATCTACACCTACGGATGCTGTTTTTATCGAACAAACCCCTTGGTGGAAGCTTGATGATGTGTTTTATCAATCACGAGGAGCTTGCTGGGCATTGCTCAACTTCATGTATGCTGTTGAAATTGATTTTAAAGGCGTCTTAGAAAAGAAAAATGCAACCGTGAGCCTAAGGCAAATTATTCGTGAATTAGAAGCCACACAAGAAACCCTTTGGAGCCCGATTGTGCTCAATGGTTCAGGGTTTGGTGTAGTCGCCAATCATTCTTTGATTATGGCCAATTACATCTCAAGAGCCAATGCTGCGGTTATCGATCTATCTAATTTACTCAAAACAGGCTAAGCTTAGCTAGCTGTCTTAAAGATAGTCTCTAAGCTGTGATTCAAGATTCAACCTAAAAAATCTGTTCAAGAACTAAAAAAGCCACTTGAGATAAGTGGCTTTTTTATTTTGCATGAAGGATATAACAGGCTTTAAAGAGATACGGACTCTTCTGCTGTCTTAACCGGCTCATCAGAAAGAGGCTGCGGAGGCGAGCTAGGCATATCATGACGCACCAAACCGCGATTCACTAACTCTAAATCTGCTTCAGTTAATTGACCTGAAGCTAAGCGCAAAGCAAGTACGGCTTGAATATATTGAAAACGGCTTGCAGCTAACTCACTTTCTTTGTTGAAGAGCTTTTTAGTCGCATCAGACATATCAACAATAGTGCGCGTGCCGACCTCAAGACCTGCTTGTGTCGCACGTAAACTACTTTTCGCCGAAATAACAGCTTGTTCTCGCGCTTTCAGCTGACTTATTGCAGCCTTCACCGCGTAGAAACCACTCCGTACCTTCTGCACCACCTCACGGTGAGATTGCTCTAGTTTTTCTGTTGCACTTAAATAATCTAGCTGGGCTTGTTCAACTCGGCTGCTGGTCCTCAAACCATCAAAAATAGGAATGGTTAAGGTCACGCCTACCCTCTTCTCGGTTGTGTCGCCACCATCTCGTACTTTGGTACGACCATAGGAACCATCAAGCGACAAATCAGGATAATGTCCTGCCGATTCGAGTGAGATGGATTGCAAAGCAGTCTCTTTGGCCATACGGGCTTGGGTCAGAGTCAGGTTAGATTTTTCTGCCATACGCACCCAATCTTCAACATGCTCAGGTGAAAGTGTGCTGGGGCTAAACCTTTCGATATCAAGCTCTGCTAAATCCTTGTGCTCCACACCGGTTAAGGCGCGTAGCGCTTCAAAACTATTCAGTAATGCATTTTCATTCGTGATGACCGTCGACACCGATTCATCATAAGCCGCTTGGGCTTCATGCACCGAAGACACAGGTACCAAACCCACTTTGAACTTCGCCTTCATTTGTTGTAGTTGATTCTCTAGAGAACGCTGAGACGCTTTACTCGCCTCAAGCTTGCTTTGCTTGGTGAGTACATCAAAATAAAGCTCGGCTGTTTTATTAATAAAACTTTGCACATCAGCTTGGTATTTTACCTCGGCTTTCAACGCATCCTTTTTACTGATGCTGAATTGTTGCCAATCACGCCAATTAAATAGGCTTTGAATTAAAGTCAACTTTGCAGGGGCTTGAGCAACTGTTGTACTCTCTGAAGGCATAGTGCCATATTTATCCTTATCGGTAACCGTGTGGTTATAACCCACTGTTGCCTTCAATTCAGGTAATAAATCAGCTCGGCTCTCGCCTATCTTCACTATGGCTTTATCTCGCGTAACTTTGTTACGCACCATTTCGGGGTTGTGTGCCATAGCCTTTTGATACACTTGCATTAAATCATCGGCATAACTCTTGGATACGCAACAAGCCACACCCACTAAGATGGCTAGCATACGAGGTTTAAACTTCAATTTCATCGGTTTACCCGTCCTTACTACTTTTTATTATTATTGTTATATTGTTTTTATTTAAGTTGATAGCCTGATACTACGCACAATAAAGATGACCATCGTAACGATGATTCAAAAGAGCACATCGCCTATCACTCTAATTTTGTTGTCTTGTTGGTGTAAGCACCAAATCACGAATACACACATGTTGTGGCATCTGGTACGCAAACATAATGGCATCAGCCACATCGTTGGCAGACATTACACCACCAATGCTCGACTTCCAAGACTTATAATCTTCACGGATCGCTTCCGAGCTCATATGATCGAGCAATTCCGTTTCTGCCGCACCTGGAGAGATGGTGATCACTCGTACATTATGCGGCGCCATTTCCCAGCGTACACTTTCACTAATGCCATGCACAGCAAATTTTGTACCTGAGTAAGCTGCGTGATCTTCATAGGTTTTGACACCTGCAACAGAAGACACATTAATAATGGTACCTGACTGTCTTTGCTTCATTTTATCAAGCACAATTTGCATACCATGCAACAGACCGATGACGTTGGTTGAAAACATTTGTTGCCATTCTGTCGGCGTTTGATCGACCACAGAGCCAAGCAACATAATACCTGCATTATTGACCAAACAATCAACTGCGCCATAACGCTGCTCTGCTTGCTCTATCGCTTGCGTAAAAGCTTGGCGATCAGTCACGTCTACAGAACAACATAGTGTATGAGGTAAATCCAAAGCTTCAAGCTTATCTAAACGACGTGCAAGTAAAAGTAAAGGGTGACCTGCTGCACTGAGTTTTTTTGCCAAAGCTGCACCAAACCCTGAACTTGCGCCAGTAATCACGACAAGTTTTTTATCCATATCCAACACCTTTATGACCTGAGAAAAAATGACAGTATACGTCAGCAAAAAATACTTGTCATGAATTATTAGCAATAGCTCAATGAAGAAAAATCTTATAAAAAAAAACACCGCAGTTGCGGTGTTTTTTATTCTGTTACAGGAAGAAATTATTCAGCAACAATCGTTAATTTAACGGTTGCTTTCACTTCTACATGCAACTGAACTGTGACTTCAAATTCACCTGTATGACGCAATGGGCCTTCAGGTAAACGTACTTCACTTTTGTTCAGTTCTTGACCGGCTTGAGTGAATGCATTTGCAATATCACGCGTACCAATTGAACCAAACAATTTGCCTTCATCGCCAGCTTTCGCAGCAATTTCAACACCTTCAAGTGCAGCAAGCTTCTCTCCACGTGCTGTTGCAGCAGCAAGTGTATCAGATAGCTTAGCTTCTAGCTCAGCACGACGTGCTTCGAAAATTTTAACGTTTTCTTGTGTCGCAACCACAGCTTTACCTTGAGGTAAAAGGAAGTTACGTGCATAGCCTGCTTTCACAGCAACTTGCTCACCTAGGTTACCTAAGTTTGCAACTCTATCAAGTAAAATAATGTTCATGACTTGTCCTCTATAATCTTAACAATGGATGTACTTATTTTTGTACGTCAGAATAAGGTAATAGAGCCAAGTAACGCGCACGCTTAATCGATGCTGCTAGCTGACGCTGGTATTTTGCCGATGTGCCTGTAATACGGCTCGGTACGATTTTACCACTTTCAGTGATATAGTTTTTTAAAGTCGCGATATCTTTGTAATCGATTGCAGCAACACCTTCAGCGGTAAAGCGGCAAAACTTACGACGACGAGAATGTAAAGCCATGTCGGTCTCCTAACTCAATTCAATAATTATTGTGCAGCAGCAGCTACTTCAGGTTTAGCTTGCTGTGGACGGCGTGCTTCACGCTCATCTTTCGCTTTAGCCATAGCTGAAGGCTCTGTAATCGCAGCTTTTGTACGAATCACAACATGACGCAAAACCGCATCATTGTAACGGAAACCATGCTCTAACTCAGCGACAGCTTCTGATGTTGTTTCAATATTCATCAACACATAATGCGCTTTGTGTAGGTTTTCGATTGAATAAGCCAATTGACGACGACCCCAGTCTTCTAGACGATGAACCGTACCACCTGCATTTTTAACGATGCCTGTGTAACGCTCAATCATACCTGGGACTTTTTCACTCTGATCAGGGTGAACCATAAATACGATTTCATAATGACGCATGGTCATAGCTCCTTATGGATGTTAGCCTTCATGGCTCAGTCAGACCATAGAAAGGCAAGGAAGCGTTTAAGCGACTGATTTAAGGAGCGCATTGTACCTTGAAATAGCCCGTAATACAAGCCATAGAAAGGCAGCAAAGTAAGCGTTTTAGGTCTTGGACTCGCCTTCATCATCTGAAGCAGGCGCTTTAGGTGCTTTGCCTTGCTCTTCAGGGGTCAACGAGGTGAGGTGATGCTGCTCTGCCGGTATTTGGTTCCATGTATCGAGCAATTGGGTCAAAATATGGGTGACATGATCACAGAGCTCGAGGTTATTGGTGGCATTAACTTGCATGATTTGAAACAAGGTATGCTCATAGAGCTGATCTAAATTCTCAGCCACTTCGCCACCTTGCTCCATATTCAAGCAACCGCGTAGACTTTCGACAATGTCAAAGGCGTTATTAATCTTAGCGACTTTGAGCAAAACATTGCCTTCACTTATGGCCGACTTCGAAACATTCATCGCTTCAATTGCCGCTTCAAACATCATTTGAATCAGCTTATGCGGAGACGCATCTTCAACACGGCCTTGGGCACCGACTTGCTGGTAAGCTTTTGCACCTTTTCTCATACAACAACCTCAAACTCGTTAGCTTTTACCTGATTTAACCTGTTGATAGGAAGATGAACCCTGTTTTGATTTTTGCAATTCAATCAGCTTTTTTTGAATTTCATCACGTAAGGTATAAACCCAATGATACAAGTGATCATTCATTTTCTGTTCTTGCTGAATCTGCTCTGCATTAAAGACATTTTGCTGAATATACAATTCAACCAACTGCTGCCTTTGCGATACTTTACTTATAATTTCTTCAAACACTTTGGTATCTATAGATATATCTTGTGTCATTCTTTCTTGTAACCAGCTATTGACGTCTTTTAAATCTTGCATAAACATGCTCCATATCGATTCAATGACTTTTAGTCTTTGTTTTTCGAGTTAGTGGGTAAGGTATCAAATAAGTTTTTCAGGTTTTCACGTGTTTTTTCCATACGATCCATGATTTCATCCATTAAATTAAACTTTTGATAAAGCATAGCTTCTCTGGCTGCGATCATTTCATCCAGTTGCTCTTGTTGATCCACCAGATCTTCTAAGGATTGATTGATCGTATCTACCCTTGCATCAAACGATCCACCCATGCGAATAAAAGCATCGACCGTTTTTTGCATCGTTACCGCGACGCCCTGATCGGCATCTAAAAACAATTCACTTACATCCAAATCTTCATCTGCCAAAGCATCGGTTAACTTTTGTTGATCGACTTCCAAAAATCCATATTGATTATATTGAATACCGATTGTGCCTAAGCTGATACCGCTGGAGCTTACTGTACCGCGTATTTCAAGAGCACGTTTCAAGGAATTAGCTAAGTAATCTCCTGCCAAAGGGCCTCTTGATTCTTCATTTAAGCCTGCAAAACTATAGTCTTTAATCTGAGTTGTGGTGGCGTTATGCTGGTCAACAAAGGTATAAACCAGCTCAAGTAATTGTGTTTGATCTAAATAAACGCTCATACGTGTTGGCAAGTCACCCACATTATGCGCACGATTCAACTCTAGGTTCAGACCTGGCATCACATCTTTTAAAGAATTCGACGACTTTTTAAACTGAATACCATTAATGGTGAACTCTGCATCTTCTCCCGCTCTTAACTCCTGAATACCATAATCACTGGCAGGATCAGTTGCGGGATCGTATTTTAACGGCTCGGCAAGCGTCGATGGATCACCAAACAATTGCGTGAGTACGGCATTTCCAGATATATCATCATCGACCACATCTAAACTGATTTTGTAATCCTCGCCTAAAGCTTCTGAAGCCAACATCAACTGCGTACCCTTAGCAGCAGCAACTAAAGAGGTTTGCACAAAAGGCGTGCTCATTTCAATTTGATTGATTTCTCGACTAATATCTTGTAACGTCATGTCCGATGTAATAGTAATTGCTTGTCCCATGCCATTCACTTTGACGGTGAGAGAACCCGATGCGCCAAGAGACGTATCCGGATCCATCGAGTTGGGTGTTTCGGCAATGGGATCACCTGGATTAGCAGGTATCGAAGGATAAGTCAGAAACACTTCTGCTGGAGTCGCTAACGTACTGGCTTGAGCTATTTTTTGTACCTGAATATCATACATACCGATATTGGCATCATTGGCAACGGTCGCCGTAAAATAATCGGTCGTCTCAAGCGTATAGTTTTTACCTGAATAGATGTCTGTTTTAGACAATTCTGTGAGAGTTTGATTCAATAAAGAAGCCTGAGATTCAAGCTGGCCAAAAGCACTTAGCTGCGACTCTAGCCTTGTCCTTTTATTATTCATTAAAGCTTCTTGAGGCACTTTTTCTGCATCTATATAAGCTTTCACAAGCTTATCAATGTCAAAGCCAGAACCAAGGCCTGTCATTCTAATGTCCATACGCACCCCTTGCCTATTTCACAAACTACGCGTCTTGGCTTGTCTTGCAAAATCCAGTCCATAGAAATTTATCGGCGAATAAGATATAAAGTCAAGACTCAAAATTCACAACATGCATCATCCAAACTCAGCTCGCAAAGCTTACTCCATAAAAAAGAGACGCATCATGCGTCTCTTTTTATCTTGTCTGTATCCATGCTTATCATGGATACACTCTGTTTAACCTTGTACTAACTGCATCGCTAACTGCGTGATTTGATTCGCTTGCGTTAACATCGCAGCACTGGTTTGCTGTAGAACCTGAACTTTAGCAAGGTTTGTACTGGCTTCAGCAAAATCCAAATCTAGAATTCGGCTGTTTGCCTCTGATACTTGCACTTGAATGTTCTGGTTGTTATTACCTGTATGCATCGCTCTGTTTTGAATCGCACCCAACTCAGCACGAGAAGAGGCTATCTGAGCCATGGCTTGGTCAATCGCAACCACCGCTTGTTGTGAAGCTTCAAAAGTACGGATGTTCACATCAGCTACTGAGACAAAAAAGAGCTCATCAGATAACTCGATATCTCTACGCATCCCGTTCACATCTTCATCGACACTGAAGCTCACATTCCTGATTCCAGTGTCCGCTTTAAAGTTAGAGAAATCAAGAATAAACTCTGCTTCTCTTTCTAATGCTGCTGCAGGAGTCGTATTGCTCTTATCCAACAAATTCATCTGCGAGAAAGAAATGCTACTTCCGGAGTCATACGTTCCAATTAAACTTTTAGCTCTAGAGCCATCATGTCCTGTGAACACAACACTGTCATCGGTTGCCATAAGGACGTTACCACCACCAGCAGTTGGTTGTCCTGTATTTTCTAGAACAAAACCCATTACATCTGCTCGTATATCGGAGGTACTCGATTCCTGAAGATACTCAAATTTTAAAACATCATTATCATAAGATGCCGTAATGCCTAATTCATTTAAAGTCTTCGCTGTATTTCTTGAGCGCGTACCGCTATTAAAATTTTCAAGAGCAGTTTTAATTTCTGTTTTCATATTGTTTTCTGCTATAGTCGCACCTGCTGCACTATTAGCACCACCAGCAGCCGCCTGAATGAAATCTTCACCAAAAGAATGTATATTACCATCTTGATCTTTGATATTAAAACTTAAAGCCATCTCTCTATCTTCATTTGCAGTACCCGTGGCTCGTGTTACTGCTACATCAAAAGCAGCAATATTAGATCCTGAGTTTTGGGCTTCACCCGAGCTTTTCGTTCGTAATACTGTGGTCTCTTGAGCACTATTGTTGAAAGTCCAACTCGTAGCAGGATTCGTCCCATCATCAGTCTCTGACTCTATTGATATCCCATTATCAAATGTCAAGATTACGCTATCCTGCTTCGAAGCTGCTGTTCCAACCTGATTGAGTGCTACCTCTATCTTGACGTCCTTGCTCACTCCATTTGCAGTATAAACCTTAAGACTACTGCCTTCACCTGTAAGATAATATTGCATATCAGCCGATGACTCTTTTATTTTTGCAAACTGGTCTGTGAAGTATGATTGCAGGTGTGAACCCTCAATAGTAGTGTCACTAGCAGCAGTCGTAGCTGCGGCTATGTTAGTATAACTATCGCCAACTACTTTACTGATGATTTCATGACCATCAGCATCAAGAACCCGAACCTGATATTGCATTACCTCTGTGGGATTAGCACCACCAGTTATAGCCTTCGCAACACCAGCGTTATTAATCTTAGATTGAATTCGATAAGAAAATTCAGCTGCTGTATCATACTCGATCTCTGCATCAGGATTAAATGCAGCACCTATAGTTGTGTATACATTGTTATAAGCATCAGTATTTCCTTCTGCGGTGACTAATGAGTATTCACGCGCACCACGAAGTACGTTTTCATCCGCTTCTAAAGCCGTTTGAACTGCCATAGATTGAGATGCAAAGATCTCCGTTTTCACAGTAGCTTCAGTAGTAGTGGTCGTACCTTTTAACTCTAAAAATTCTTTTCTACCGTTTACACCGACACCATATTGCTGCTCATCATTATAAAATTTAATTGAAATGCCTTCACCCAGAGTACCAGTGACTTTAGCATCCATTTCAATACCAGCTAATTCAGGTGATAAATTATACTTTTCAGATGCTTTAAAACCTACGACTAAAGCATCACCTGCCCGTGCTGCATGTAAACCTCGTAATGCTCTATCATTTTTAGCGCCCTCAAAAGTGGGCGAGTTGACATTTTTTAAATTAATCGCATCAGCAAGCCTATCAGCCAATTCTGTCTTATTATCAGAATTCACTCCAGAGATATCGGCTACAAAAGAAAACTTATCCATCTTCTGGGTTTCAGAGTTAAAAACATTATAATGTAAGGTCATAGTCGAATTATCTTGGAACGTTGCTGTACCAGTAACGGCAGCGGTATCAGCTGAATTCCTAAAATCGCCTATTGTAAAACCTGTGTCTTTAAATACATCCACTTTTTCAAGTCCTGAGCCTTGTATCGCTCTCGATGAACCTGTGCCATTGAGTAAATCTACATTGACATCAGAGAGACCTTTAATGCTGTTAATCTTATTTTCTAGCTCTTCTGCGGTCATCGAATACTCAAGATCAATTTTATACAAGTTCTCATCTACCTTGACTTCTAAAGTACGAACATCTTTAATACCATTCGTAGAGTTGATCACACCGCTACCGATAACTTTTAACTCATCTTGCTCAGACTGTGAATATTCAAATCCCATTGCCGAAGAAGATGTATTTTCAATATCTACATATAGGTGTTCCCACGCATTAGGTCCCACTTGGAAGGCTTTGGTCTCAAAGAAACCATTCAAGAGTTTTTCTGTACCAAACGTGGTTGTATCAGCAATACGGCTGATCTCCGTTTGAAGCTGAGCCATTTCTGCATCAAGTGCTAAGCGCTGCTCTGCACCATTTGAACCATTAGCTGCTTGCAAAGCCAAGTCACGCATACGTAGCAACATTTGCGTTTGCTCAACCATGGCACCCTCAGCAACTTGCGAAATAGACAAAGCATCGTTACCATTACGAATTGCAACGCCTAAACCACGAGTTAGTGCTGTTAATTGGTTTGAAATACCGAGGCCTGCTGCATCATCTTTTGCAGAATTGATACGAGAACCAGAAGCAAGCTTCTGCATCGCATCGCGCACGCCCGAGTTTGCACGTCCTAAATACATATTTGAGAACATTGCTGTTGCATTGGTATTAACAACGATACCCATATTTTGTTACCTCACACATCTGAGTTCAACGAAGATCGCACACACAAGACCTTCTCCATATTCAGCTTATCGGCTGATATGCATATAAGCTTAACAAAATATTAATCTGCTTCTGCATGAGTACTATTGAAAAAACAAATGAAAGCGAAAGATCATAAGCACAATAAAAAACACCAGATGTGATCTGGTGTTTTTGCGGATATGTGCTGGCAAGACTGGCAAGACATGGTTTTTTGTGGTTTTTACATAGATTTTCTCTATATTCTGTATATCTTTTATATCAATTCAAATCAATTTACATACTTTTTATATACCTCGTGCTAGCACAGAGACACCTTATAGAGTGCTTATCCAGCATATTGATACATACCTGTTGTCTATGACACATGATTTACACCACCTTGCAGATCGAGGATGACATACCACATATCTTTTTCATGCTTTTTAACCTTGAAGTAAAGTGAGCGCTATTTGCATGACTTGGTTAGCTTGAGTCAACATCGCAGCTCCTGTTTCCTGCAAAATTTGATGTTGTGCTAATCGCGTACTTTCAGCAGCAAAATCTAAATCAATAATACGGCTACGAGATTCGGCTATGCTCACGCGAATATTTTCATTATTAAGCCCTGTTGAAACCATTCTATTTTGTTTCGCACCTAGGGCAGAACGCATACCTACGATAAGGTCCATAGCTTGACGCGTTACATAAAGTGCATCCTGTGTGCCTTCAAATGTCGTAACATCTAACTCTGCAACCGACATGAGCATAACTTGCTTATTATATTGAATATGACGATTTATATTTTTATTATCTTGCTTAAATTGAATCAAATCCACACTTGCAAGTTGTCTTGCTTTGTTAAAATTCACGATAAACTCAGGAGGCTTGAAAGCAGGCGGTGCTAAACTATCGTCTAATAATGTGAATACAGATGTTCCTTCTTCTAAGCCGTATAGATCACCTATTTGTACCTCACCTATTTTATTTTCTGGGCGTTGTGCTGCATTAAAAGTAAAGACATTCTGCTTCTCCTCATCTTTATTGATGTCATAGAAAACATGAAAAGAAGGATTGTAGCTGGTAATAGGTAAAACAGGAGGGTTGGCATTCGATACTCCCATAACTTCATATTGCATTCTGATATCTAATTGAGGTGGGGCTTGTTCATCTTTGGCCTCATAAAAGAAATCAATATAATCATCTCCTGTTTCATAATTCATATTGATCCCTGTATCTTGATATAAAGCAGTGAAAGTAGGCGTATTTAACACTTCATGAGCAATGCGATCCATGATGAAAACTGGACTACCAAAATTGTTTACTGTATTGTCTGTTGCATAAGACTCAGTAGCTTCTGAAAACAAAAGCTCTCCTTGATCATCATAAATTAAAATATGAAAGCGTCCCTCTTCGTCGGGCTGTCCTACAGTAGGAACCTCTGCCTTAATACGCGCAGCTTGCTCACCAAATAAAGGCGTAGAATCTGCTTGTATTTGACCCACAACTTCTTCTTGAGCAAATACACCATCAAAAATATTTCCTACAGTTTGAGTCGACGCTGCACGATGACGTACTTCATCATCTACGCTTAAGTTGAATTCTAATTGGGTGTCAACCGCATTATCACCTATGACAATCACTTCTGTTTGCAAATGAAAGTTTTTATTCTGAAAAAAGGGATCTTTGACTTCTTTATTAAAATAAACGGTTAACTGCACTGTAGATTGACTTAACCCTCCTTGAGGGGTTGTATCTTCAACATTAAGAAACACATCATCAATAAGCTCGGTCTCATACCATTTACTGAGTTCATCTCGTGTTAAAGCATTCTCTACCGCCGTTCTAAATGCTGGATGAGTCACTAGACTTCCACCTGCTGCAGCGTCTAAGTCTACCGTTAATGCAGGGAGCACATACGCATCCCCCATGTCATCGACAATAGAAAACTTCAACTGTAGCTCGTTACCCGCTTGAGAAGTCGCAACAACATTGTCTAATTCTATCTTAACGGAAGAACGCGTTGAAGCTTGGCTCGACAAACCAAGCGGATCACCCTTCACAAATTGAAAATCACCACTTCGAACTGTCGTAGCATGGTTGATCACTTCATATGAACTTCTATTGAATTGAGCATCATCGAGTTTTAGCTCAAAAGTTGGAGGAGGCGCTGCTACTCCCAAAGGAGGTATACCTGGATTTTGCACATTAAAATAAGCAAAATCAATTTCAGGTGGTTGAGGGAACTGTGCGGATCCGGTATAAGCAATGGTTACATTCCAATCTGTTTCATTCATGGTTGCTTCAATACCACGAAAGTTTGCATCATTGATGGCTTGCACCAAGGCAGCACGAAATTTATCGCGAGTGTCGATCAATGGATTAATGCTTAACTTAGCTTGATGTTCTGTGCCATCTTCATGAGTGAAGTACACATATAATACACCTTCTTCATTTTGTCCCACCACACCCGTTGGTGCAACAAAATCTTCGACTCTCAAAGTTTTAGGCTGAAAAAAATCAACCTTATCTAATCCATTCATAAGCTGCGCATTCTCTGTACCCGTACCTTTGAGCAAATCGACTTCAACCAGAGATAAGCCTTGCACATTATTGATTTTTGTTTTCAGCTCTGTTGCGGTCATAGCATAATTGAGCTCAATGCCATATTTTAAATCATCGACTTGAATGTCTAGAAAAGGAGTTAACGGCTCATCTTTCAGCGCGACGACATTATTATGTCCTACCACTTTAAACTCACTTTGAGTCACTTGATGATAATGCATACCTATAGCAGACGCACTTGCATCCCCTACGTCAAGAAAGATGTTTTCAAATCCATTAGCTCCTACTTGAAAAGCTTGCGTACCAAAATAACCATTCAACAGTTTCTGTGATCCAAAAACCGTTGTATCCGCTATTCTCGTAATTTCAGTTTTGAGCTCTTCGACTTCTCTATGTAGAGCAAGACGCTCTTCTTCACCATTTGAACCATTAGCAGCTTGTAGCGATAGTTCATAGATACGAGATAATATCGTCGTCCCTTCTTGCAAAGCACTTTCGGCAACTTGCGCAATAGATAAAGCATCTTCGCCATTACGCAAACCTATACCAATACCTCGTATTTGCGACTCTAATTGCTTAGAAATTTGAATCCCTGCTGCATCATCCGAACTTGTATTGATTCTGAGCCCTGAAGAGATATGGCTCATTGATTCTTTAACTTTACTGTTTGCGCGGTTCAAATAGATTCCTGCAAACATTGACGCTGTGTTTGAATTGACCACAACACCCATAGTATTCACCTATGCTGATAAGTTGAATAAAAATATAAGGAGGGAGATCAAGAGACACGCCCTGCTATGACCTCATCGGCCATCAAGGGAAATTTTTAACATTTATTTCTACATTAATTAGCTTATCGGCAAATAAGTTAAAAGCTGAAGTCTCCTCCTGATAATAGGGCAAAAAAAAGGCTATGAAAAACATAGCCTGATGACCGCGAGGTTGATTTAAGTCAAAAAGGTTATTTTACTAAATAGCTGTAAATAATTTCTCTCATACTCATGGCTTGGCTCATCATCAGCATACTCGCTTCTTGCACGAGTTGATTTTTAGCTAAGCGCACCAGTTCAGAGGTCATATCTACACGTATTAATCTATCATGTGCTTGATCATAATTGAACTCTTGCTCCTGATTGAGAGCCTCTGCACTGAGCAATCGAGCCTGCGTACCTCGTACCTCACCTTGTGAGACCTGAATTTGATTCATTGCGCTTTGTAAAGCATCAACGCTTCGTTCTGCAAGCTTTACCGTTGCAAGGCTGAGCGATGCAACCGATGTAGATGATTCAAAAGATATGATATCACTTTTAACATTGACTCCATTTTCAGATTGAAAAAATTCGGCTTGGGCGACACCTTTACCAATGCTCATCCCTGATAAATCAACTTCATACAAAGCTGGAATATATGCCGAGGGTGCCACACGCGATATCAGAGTCTGATCAACATCAGAACTATTGACCACTTCAAAATTATGTTCTTGATAAAAGCCTTGATAGCGTATATCTAGAGTATTGGTTCCTGATGTTGCATCGGTTAATTTCTCATAGGATAAGTACACTTTAGGAGAAAAGTTCTGATTTAAATCCGTCTTAAAATTGATATCTCCTGAGCTTAGGTCAACATCTACATATGTAATACCAAAGTCATTTTTGAGTTGATCTCTTACAGAAGTTGTCAGAGCAAGATTTAATGCATCACCTAATTTGACAGCGTCTACTGTAGTACTGTCAACATCGACATTAACTGTGAATGTATCGAGCTTATTTGATGTCGTTGCATCGGGTATCATACGCTCAAAAGTAAGCTTTAGATTACCTGATTCACCTGTTGAAGGGGCAGTATAATCATCCAAGGCTAAATCAAGTGTGTCGCCGTTGTGTATGTCCCATACTGAAAAAGCAGCAGACGCGTACTGATACCCACTTAAGTTTGAGTTGTAGTATATATAGTTATCAGGGTAATTACCATTCAATAACATAACAAGCGAAGTATTCAGATTACCATCGATGACTTGTTTCATCTCAGTCTGAATAGTTGGCTTCTCCGCAACTTTATTGGAGTCATGTATCAACGTTATCTGACCCGTGTTAATATCTACGCTCGCTGAGAGTCCTAAAGCATCCAAATCTGCAACTTTAGCATCAAAACTATTTTTCAGTTCAGTATGTATCGCTGATATAGAAGTATGTACTGTCGAATTCAAAGAAACGATAACATCAGCCGTATTACCATTTGAAGGATGGGCAAAATTAAATGTTACTTCAGATTGATCGTAATTAGTTGCGCCCGTCGGATAAGAGCTATTAACATGAAGACCCATAGTCATTACTTCTGTTCCTGGCGCAATACTTGAGGACAATTTTTGCAGCGAGTTAGGCTGTAAATTGACTTTGATATCACTTAATCCTTTGATGCTGTTTAACTGATTTTCTAAACTCGAAGCTGTTAAGCTCTCAACCAAATCTATATCATAATCAACGCCATCTACCCGTACTGAGAGCTGACGCAAATCGTCACCTGGGTTGACGACTTTAGTGTTATTTAAATCTGAACCTTCAATCAAAAAGCTTTTTTGTGAGGCTGCAGACAACTCAGTCTCTATAAAGTCATACACCATTGCACTGCCATAACTGCTGGCGAAAGTCACTTGAAAAGAGTCGTCCGGCTCATGGCTTAATTGCACAGAGACATTTTCAAAAGAACCATCTAGAAGTGATGTATCTTGATAAGAAGTCGTACTGGCGATCCTATCTATTTCTTCTTGCATCATGAAAAACTGATCGCTCAAAATTTGGCGATCAACACTGCTGAGCGTAGGATCCGTAGCAGCTTCGGCTATGCTTTTCATATTCAAGAGCAAATCGGACTGGCTTTGCATTGCATCTAAGGTAATTTCTGACACAGATATAAATTCTTGCGCATGACGCACTCCCGTAGAAGATGCCATAGACAGCGATTTTAAACGTGTTGCTGCACTGATTGCAGCAGGATCATCCTTGGCTGTGTTGACCCTTTTACCCGACGATATCTTATCCGTCGCATCTTTAACCTTTTGGCTCGCTTGCTCTAGATTCCTATTCGAGCTATTTAGAATAGATAAACTTGTTAAGTTAATCCCCATTTTCATCAACCTCAAAAAAAGGTCGATTTTTTGTGCAAAGTGCTACATCATACGCTATAATTAGAATTGACAGTCTCGCAGGTTAAGTCAATCTCTCTATCCAATTTTGGCTTAACTGACTGTCTTTTTTTTGCTCTTTTTTAGGCATGACTTCTCTATCATGAACCTCAATGCTTTCTTACATTGATAACCTCATCTTTATATATTGATGATCTCAAAGACCTCTTCTAAGAAGACTCTAAGTTCTTTTTGCAGCCACAAGAAGCCTTGCTAGCACAGATATGCAAGCAGATAGGTTCTATATGGGGCAGTCTCGCACGTTAAATCAACCTTTGTTGTCCATTTTATGTTATGAGGTTTAAAACTATCCACAGTCGCTCTATCGAGCTTGTACCTCATCACACGTTCCTTTGTGTCGATGTTGGCTTGATGTGAAAAAGAAGAGAAGGTATTTAAAGGTTTTATCAGGCATATAGATTGTATCTATAGATGTGTTGCCTTACGTTCCAAGTTAAAAGTGTGTGTGTCTTGTTTCCACGCTTTAAATACCACCTTCGGTACACTGACCTACATCGAGGTTGGGTTCAACTCATAAAGCAAGAAACAGATATCGATACATGACATGTATCAAAGTGACGTCCTTAGGGTTGCTCATTCATCTATCAAGAATGAGTCTGTGCTGTTGTAAAGCACACCTTAGACATAACGCAGTCTCGCAAGTTAAATCAACCTATTCCAACGTGGTGCGTGCTCTCTCTCTATGAAGCTTTACATCCACGCTTACTTTTATATCGGCCTTCAAGCACAAAACTTGAGCCTAACCTTTAAATATCGGCAAGAGTATACAGTTCTTTAATATCTTTTTTACTCTGTATCGCTTTTTTTAATACCTCTTATATATAATCAAATAAAACCGAGCCTGCTATACGTGTAAACACAGCAGCAAGTGCGTTAAGCGCCATTTCTCTTTGCGTCATTTCTGCAATCGCCACACTGTAATCTAAGTCTTCTAACGGACTAATAATGGTTGTATTGATTAATTTAATATCTTCATGAAAATATTCAATCAAATCAAGCTGACGTAGTCGAATCCCTAGTTCAGCACGGTTTTGCGTTAGATGGTTGCGGGCAGAATCAAACTCTTGGAGAAGCCGACCATAGTTCAGTGTTTCATGAAACACACCATTATCAGAAATGTTGCGCAGTTTATCTATCACCGATCTCATCGTATCAAAAATATTAACATGTCGAGTCTCATTCAAGCCAAGAGCCAATACATCACCCGTATCGGGACGACCTCTATAGATCAGAGTGAAAAAATCTTCAGAAGCGCGTATGGCGTCGTCTGGAATAACAGATTCTGACGTCACAACCGCAGGGCCTGCGGGATGGTTGATCAGATCAACAGGTTGAAGATAAGGGGGTACAACACCACCAGCAACCACATCTTCAACACTGGTACTTCTTTGACCATCAATAGATAACACAAAGGTCTCATCAGAAGCTGATACCGTTGAAATATTAATGAGCTGTAATGACGTATTTAAGTTATATTGTTCTCTATCGTCCGTATAAAGCTCAAGCCTGAACTCATTGGTATCTAAGCTATAAGAAACTGAAGTAACTTCAGGTAAACTTTCGAAACCCGAAAAATCATGCGCTTTAATCGCTGTATCGATAGCTTCTTGGGTTATACCACCTTGCGTAGGCGGTACATCAATGGTGACATTACGTGTATAAGGGGGTTGTGTACCCACTTCAGTAAATTCCATCAAAATCTGATAATGTGCCGAATCGGAAGTGCCTGCTGTAGAGACCGCTAATTTTTGTATCAACTCTCTTTCAGAGAGTTGTGCCACATCAATCTGTGTTTCAGATAGACCTAATCTTGTGTTAGCTATCACACCTTGCGGGTTTGCCGTCGATTGCCCAGCAAAGGATAACTGGAGTGTTTCATTTCCTGGAGGTGGAACACCTGGAGCCGTAGCCACCGTATCTAAAACCAGACTCGTTTCCAAGGTATAAGCTTCGGTGTAACCTTCTTCTAACTCAATCACAAGTGTATCGCGATCTCTAAGTGCAAAGCCATTTTTAAACTCAGCCGACTTAACACCTTCTAGATCGGCAAAAGCACTGAAATCAACACCTCTTAATAAACTATCTAAAGCAAATTGAGAACCTATTGCATTACCAGCAATTGTGGTATTAGGAGCACCTGCATTCACTTCTGCAACAACAAGACCCGATTCGTCAACCATTCTATAAAGCAAAGTATACTGAGCATTGGTTGTGCCAGCTACCTGCACTTCAGTTCTATGCTTGATCGTCGGTTTCAGCGTTCTAGGTACCACTTTATCTGTAAGCTCATTCGTTAAGCGTACAGTGCGAGACTCTAAATCATAAGCCAAATCAAAGTCATTGAGTGTCGTTAATTTCTGCGGAAAATCGTAAGATCGAACTTTATCGCCTTGGTTAACAGTTACACTCACATCAGTGACGGGATCGCCTTCTTTACCAGGTTCCACCTGAATCAGCTTAGGGTCTCTTAAAGTCGTTAAAATAGGAAGTTGAGGCATTCCTAAAGTCACTGTTGCAGGTACTGTTACAGGCACAGTAAAAGCTGTTCTAATTTTTAGTTGCTCAGTACTCAGTACCAACTTCATATCAGTTGGAATATTCGGATCAAAAGGATTACCACTTGTACTTGCGCCAAGCGTCAATTGCTGATTGCTCATAATACGCATCCGATCTTGAATCTCAAAACCGTCTTCAAGTGCTACAGCTTGCAGCTGATTAACACCTGCGGCGGTGGATGCAGCAAAATTCATATTTAAACTTTCTGTGATATGAGCAATCAACTCGCTCTTATCACGAATATGCTCACTCACATTAAAAGCAATGTTCTGAGCTCCCGCTGGCACATTAAAATCAAATGACATATTTAAAGTATGGTTTGAACCCAAAAATTCAGGCTGAAACTCATGAATGTTATAAGTAGTTTTGGCTAGATCACTGTCTGTATTAGGTTGTAAATGTAGCGCATTGGTCTTATCGTTTTCATCTATAATTTTTACATCAAAATCAGGATCAAAGTCTTGCCCGTTTGCTTCGGTAATCGATATATGCATCTTTTTTGTATCATCCCAATGTTTTACATAAAAACTATTACCTTGACCATCAATCGTACTTTTAACCACAAAGCGCTCACTCACATCCAGTGCAGGATCTCCAGCTAAAGCCGTATTACGTATTGCTGTACGCATCCTGTCTCTTAAAGAGATACCGTTCGGTTGATTAGGATCGAGACTCTCTTGAGGCCCCAAAGTAAGGTTAAAATAATGTCCATCTTCATCGGTGACCATAATGTGGTAAGTTCTATTTTGTGGTATATCTAAGGGACTAACCCAATCAACTTTAGTGCCTGCACGCTGACTGAACTCAAGTTCATATTGATCTTGTATAGTCAGCTTGTAACTGGGATCAAGGTTAGGGTTACGCATACCTGACTCGACCGTCACCATGCCTTGAGACTCTACTTTGTGATAGGCTTGTAACTCACCTGCTGGGTTTAAAGCATTTAAAATTAACTTGTCGCCTGGCATATTCACAATCGTGCTCAATTGTGCATCGATCATCACTCTTTGCTCACCTGAATCACCAAGGTATTCAATATCGCCACCATTTGATTGGTCAAAAGGCTTCACATTCGTGGAATAACCTGAAAATACATAATTATCCGACTCATCTTTACTGTTCACGAAACTCAGCATCCCTGCATATAATTCATCTAATTCATAAGCAATATTTTCTCGTCCGTAACGGTCAATGGCACCATTGTTACCTTGTAAGATGAGATCTCGAGCGCGTAAGACTAAATCATCCATCGAGCCAAGCGTCGTTTCAGCAAAGCCTGCTCGATAATTAGCGCCCGTAATATTAGTCGCGTATTGCGAAAGTGCATCATTGTATTGATGGAGGTTATCCACTGTAATCATGGCCGTTGGATCATCACCTGCTGTAATGATACGCTTACCTGCTGAGATCTTCTCAATAGACTCATTCAATTTGATCTGATTATCTAACAAAGAGTGGTTATAATGCATGTATTGGAAAGGTGTTGAAATACGCATATTCTACCTCCTAACGTATTGCAAGTAGCGTATCAATGATCACACCTGCGGTACTCATCACTTGCGCTGATGCTTGATAAATTTGTTGAAATCTCACCATGTCTGCCGCCTCTTCATCGAGCACCACACCTGAATGTTCTTGTACACGTTTCATCGCAAACTCATGGTTAGCACTGACCGCTTCAAGCCTGATGTTATAAGCACTCAAAAAAGTACCTACTTTGGTTTTACTGTTAGCATAAGATTCAAGTAGCGTCGTGGTGCCTTTATGCATGACTCGCTCTGATTGTAACTCTCCTAATATCGAAGCATTCGTGTTATCACCTTGACCAAAATCAACATTAATAGTCCATTCATCCTGATCAAAAAACATCCCATCCAGCTCAAAGGTTATGCCATACAAAGTCACTTCTTGCGGTAACTTAGGCTTATTTACTTCTATGGAAGGGTCGGATTCTAAAATCACATGAGAATGTTTCACAGGGGGTTTTTGCGTGTCATCAAACATCACCTCTAAACCTTGGCTATCATGAATCTGAACATCTAACTCATGATGAGAGCCTTTGGTACCCATCAATAATCGGAAAGATACCGTGTTGCCATATTTGAGAAACTTTTGAAACTGAGGATCTTGCCTGTCCACATGACGGACTAAAATCTTATTCTCTGGATTTTGATGTGTGACCGATGGGCCTCTTGCCGCTGCGATCTGCTCGGCACTGGTTAAGTTCAACTTTAAGCGTCTTGCTGCACCATATGTGGGATTAATTTCAAACTTATCTGCCACTTTCAAAAGCTTAATATCATTGAATTTGAAGTTAAAACCATCTATCGAATCAGCAAGCTTTGGACCTAAAGCAAACTGTCCTTCTAGCTCACTGAGAGGTATAGGAGCACCATCTGGTTCAGGCTCTGGAAAAGTGATCGTATAATAATCAAGCGTCTTTTTATTGACCAACCGAAAAATCAATTCATTTCCTTCTTCAATCACGTCTTCACCGTTTAAGCGCGTCACAACAGCTGCTTGCTCAACTTCTAATTTATAGCCATGTCCTGTGAGTTCAGTAAAATCTGTAATCTCTACCCGATCAATTTTTGCTTTGCCTCGATTTTGCTCATAAGGCGCGTAACGATACATCATCGGCCCCATTTCATTGATGTCTCGAAACATCTTCTTAGAGACTTGCCCATGCAAATCAAAACCTTGCTCGTGTACACGATTAAAAGTTTGTGCAATGGAAACAGCGAGCACATCCAACTCTCGCATAACAGGTCTAAGGACATCATCGCGAAAGTCGCGTAAAGCCTGCAAGTTACCGCCTATATCCTTAAGGTTCAATGTATGCTTTGAGTCTTTAGAGCCAATGATTACAGCAACATCTTGTTCAATCGGGTTCGCTTGTTCTGTCGAGAGTTGAAACTTACTCGACTCCATCACTAAGGTTTGGCCACTTTGAGTCAAAACTTGATAACTACCTGGACGCGGCTGATTCACAAACACATTCAAATGTTCACTTAACTCTTTGAGTAACCGAGTACGCTCATCCACAATGTCTAAATCAGGTTTTTCAAGACCTACGCTCTTGCGTGTAATGCGATAAATATCATCTGTAATCTGATTGACTTCACCCACTGTTTCCGTGATTTCATCATTCACATTCTTGTATTGCTGTAGTAACTCGTCTTGGAACCTATGTAAATTTTGCGAAACCATCTCGGCATTAATCAAAATATGATCCCGTACCGCAATATCACTTGGCATATCAGCAAGTTTGAAAAAAGAGTCAAAAAGTAAAGACAGACCATCTGTTACTTTACGGCCAACAAGAGAATATTTGTTATCTAATTCATCTAAGCATTCAAGCGACTTTTGTACTTGCGAAAGTGCCGATTGTGCATAACGCTGTTCTCGCTCTGCAAATTGATCAAAGAGTTGCTCAACTTCGACCAGATCAACACCTTGACCCGATAAAAGGGTGCGATCGCCGTAGAGATTCAAAGAAGGTAAAACAGGCTCTTGATAGCCAACTTGACGGTGATAACCTTCCGTGTGCACATTCACAATATTATTACCCACAAGTTTAAGTCGATTTTGTGTCGTATTCAGACTTGAACGGGCTATCTCAAGTAACTCTGACATGTATTACTCCTCAAACTATCGCATCACATCACATCAAATAAGCTTTGTATAAGCTGCGACGATGTTGAAATCATACGTGCTGAAGCTTTATAAGCTTGCTCAAACTGAACCATCTTGGCACCTTCTTCATCGATATTCACATCAATGAGATTACTCATTTGCTTCTCGGTATAGCGCATATGAGCGCTCGATGACTCAACAAGCAATTTTACATTTTGTGCATGTGTTCCTACGGTTTCCTTTTTAAACTGAAAAAAATCAATAAAAGAAAACTCATTGGGGCCTTGCGCTACATATTTCATCGAATGTTGTACCATCAACTGTGCAAAATCATGCATATTGCGGTTATCATTTTCAGCAAAATCAATTTGAAAAGAAAACTGATCTGAACTTTCTATAGGAGTGGACTTGGCAACGAGCTGATTGCTATCTAAAGCAAATCGCATCCCAAAGGTTTCAAACCGAAAAGGTGGTTTAACAGATAAACCATTTACCTCATCATCAAGTTCTATAGCGGTGTCCACGCCTAAATCTATCACTTGAAACTTACCGTCAGAATCTTCTGCATTGGGTATCACCACACCTTGCGCATCCACAACATGCACCAGCAACTGATGATTGCCGGCTGCGGGTCGGTCATAAGTGAAACGCAACTTATTCCCCTCTGGTAAATATTTCTTTTGGAGTAAATGTGTTCTATTAATATGCTCTAAATGTATGTTCGGTGTATCTCGATCAGGTTGCTCTCTTTTGCCGATAGAGCTGGCTTGGAAATCATAATCTAATCCCTTTGCCACGCTGATATCGGCTGAGTCTTGTAGTAAAACCTCCATATTCTTAGCCATCTTAGCAAAGGGACGAATGAGAAACTGATCTCCTTCTTGGAGCTTAAAGCTGGTCGGATCGTCAAGTACAACATTAAAGCCATCAAAATTCATCTGTACTAAAGGATCCGTGCGATGCTTAAACAGCTTTTGATTCAAGACATCTTCATACATAAATGGCTCTTGGGTGACACCTGGCTTAGCAGGTTTCAAAGCAACAGGCAAATCAGGATCAGGCTGAGGAAAATAGAAAAAATCTTGAGCTCCGGTTGCATTGTTAATGATCACAAACTCACCTTGCTTTACTCTATCCGTCAAAGCAGGAGGTAAATCATCTGGTGTTGTTTTCGAAACTTGAGGAGGTGTAATAACTTTCAAAGTATAGTCATTACCAACAATATCTCGTACATCGGGTAAATCTAAGTTAGGCTCTGACGTATACACACCTGCAATATCATGCAACAATACAGACTGCACTTGAGCCGTACCTTTATTTCTTTTGTCAGCATGCCCTCTTAAGCCCACGACATCCGGATCATTGATTTCAGTAAACCAAGAGGACGGAACATTACCGTTTTCATTAAAACCATAACTTTGTTGATGATTGAGCTGCGCACTGAGCTGTAACGCCAGCACATCAAAATGATCTTGAGCAGGTAATAAGATCTCATCGCGGTACTGAGCAAGCCCAGCTAAATGACCACCAAGATCTTCAATTTTGAGCTTTTCGCGACTTTGAGAAAATTTAATTTCAATCTCTTCTTTTCTTGGATCGGACGTACCTTCAACTACCCTCAATTGTGCCGCAAAACTTTTATCCACCAAAGTTTTGGAGCCTCCCATGAGTACAGTAACCAAGCCTTTTCCATCTTCAATTGCGGTCACACCACTGTATCCGTTGACTTGTTTAATAAAACGATCACGCGCATCAAGAAGAGAGCCATCAAGCTGTGGAGAAGCCATAATAGTTTGGTTGATAAAGGCCACGTTATTTAAGATTTGATTCAAATCACGCACATAGGTTTCAAACTTAGTCGACAACCGCTCATATTGCTGGCTGTAATGCGTATCCATCAAACCGATCGAGTTGGTTAACACTTGGGTTTCCGTCATTAAACTATAACGTAAACTACCTTCTGAAGGTTCAAGCTCTAAGCTCGACATAAATTGAAATGTATTTTGAATCGATGTATCAATACCACCACCTAAAGTACTGATAGCACTATCAAGCTCTTTGGTATATAAACCCATGGTTTCGGAATAATGATTAAATTCAGCACTGTAATTGTATTCACGTTCAATAAATTGGTTGTAAGCACGATTAATTTGACCAAAATTGACCCCATCACCATAATTCATGCCTATTTCAAGCGGGCGCAAGGAACTACTCATCTCAGAACGTTGCTGCATAGTCTGCCGATGATAATTTTCGGTATTCACGTTGGATATGTTTTTTTCAATGAGATTAGAACGACTACGGTAAGTTAATAAACCTGATATTCCAATATTGAGTAAGTCTGACATACTACTACAACCTCAACTACACAGTCTCAAAAGCTATCAGTTCATCTTATCCAATATTTGTGCCATCACTTGCATCACTTTCTTCTGATAGTTTGGGTCAGTTGCATAACCTGCTTGCTGCAAACCCGCTAAAAAAGCTTGAGGTTGATGCGCTGCTTGCAACGCTTGCTGGTAATGAGGCTGGTGCATCAGCATATCTACATAATCTTGAAAGCTCTCGGCAATAGAATCATAAGCACGGAAAAAAGCTGCTTCCTGACGCATGGCTCCTTGCTTAAACTCTAAGGTATTGACCTTCACTTTATCTCCTTGCCAACGATCATCGGCTTTAATATTAAATAAATTTAAGCTCGAAGTACCATTAGCGCGCTGCAAAACATGGCGCCCCCAACCCGTCTCAAGAGCAGACTGAGCTAGAAGCACTTGCGGCTGAACCTGAAGCTGTTGTGCCGCGTTTTGAGCATGTGGCAGTAGCTGATCGATAAAGTCTTGTGCATGTTCAAATAAGGCGCCTCGCTCCGAGGTTGAAGCATCTCCTTGTGCTTGTTGCTCTGTAGAATTCAAAGCCATCTTAGCTAAAGCGATGTCAGAGATCTCTTCTATCGGCTGTTCTTGCACGTTGCTCTTGACCGACATAGGCTGAGCTTCATGAGGCAGTCCTGCTCTGGATTTTTGAAATATCTTTTCGCCTTCTAACACGCTTGCAGGCTTGTAATTCTTATAATCAGGTGCAAGCTGCTGCACAATTAAGTCAGCAAGCCCTAAGACACCTTTTTGGGATAAGTCTTGTACAACTTGCTCGTCATGCATATCGCGATAAAACTTGGTATAACGCGTATTGAGCGGGTTATCTTCTTCAAAGTATTGATTGGCATCACGCATACCTTTGAGCATCATAGAGAGGAAAATAGCTTCAAATCTTTGTGCAACCTTATGTAAGGCAGCTTTATCTTGCGTTAACGCTTCACGACGTAGAGCATCAAGCTCGCCCAAATCGTACACATGTGATGTACCTTGATGCTGTTGAAAAGTTGCATTTTTGATGTCCACGCAATCACCTTTTCTCTTGTTCTACCTGCAATTACAAAATAACCAAGTCACCATATAAAGCACCTGCTTGTTTCAATGCTTCTAAAATCGCTAAAACATCACTTGGCGCTGCACCCACATCATTGATCGCTTTAACCAACTCATTTAAAGTCGTACCTGGATCAAAGACAAACATTCTCTCAAACTCTTCTTCTTCATCATTACCTTCTTCATCATCAATGAGCACAGGTTCTTCCTCATTTTCCGGAGGCTTGATGGTCAGCGTAAGTGAACCATGAGTAATGGCTACAGGCAATAATTGTACTTCACTGCCAACAACAATGGTTCCTGTATGTGAATTGATAATAATTTTGGAGGTTTCCATTTTAGGTTCAATTCTTATATTCTCGATACGCGAGATAAAACGTACACGCTCGCTCGTATCACGAGGGGCACTGATTTTGACCGATGTGGCATCGGTTGCATGCGCCATACCGCGCCCTAATAAGGTATTGATTGCACTGGCTAAACGCTTAGCGGTTGAAAAATCAGGATAACGTAAATTAAAAATAATATGATCACTCGTTTCAAAAGGAGAAAGCACCTGACGTTCAACAATAGCACCATTTAAAATACGACCCACCGTAGCCCCTTCTTGAATCGTACGGCCGCCATCTACGGCATCAGCGCTTAACCCTCCAACTAAAACAGAGCCCTGTGCTATCGCATACACTTGACCGTCTACACCTTTCATAAAGGTTTGCAACAGGGTGCCACCCCGAATACTTTTGGCCTCGCCAATAGATGAAACCGTTACATCAATCTTTTGTCCAGCTTTAATAAAAGCAGGCATGGTCGCATGCACAGCGACCACAGCTATATTTTTTAACTTAGGTTTTAAAGAAGCCGGCAAGTTAATACCAAAGTTTTTCAACATGGTTTTAAATGTTTGTTGGGTGTACTCGGTTTTCTCACCTGTACCTGGCAAGCCAACAACAAGGCCATAACCAATCAGCTGGTTGTCTCGGATCCCCGCAATATCAACCAAGTCTTTAATAGGAATAGTTTGTGTCCAAGCCTGTAGGCTTAGAAAAAAACCTATAAGACAGGTACTGAGTTTACCTTGCATACACACTCCTTAAAATGGCCACCAATCGCTAAAGAAAAATTGGCTCAACCAACCTGGTTTTTGATTGTTTGCAAACGCACCTGTACCTGAATATTGAATGCGAGCGTTGGCAACGCGCAACGATGTAATACTGTTATCTTTTTCGATATCTTGAGGACGAATAATGCCTGTAATGCGAATGAACTCCTCACCGTTATTAATAGTAATCCACTTTTCACCTCGAATCACTAAATTACCATTATTAAGTACCTGCATCACATTAACAGAAATATCGCCGTTTAAACTGTTACTTTGATCTGAGCCCGATGCACGCTTCAGCGAAAACTGATCGCTATGTTTCGCATTGAGTTTAGGATAGGATTCATCAAAAATAAGACCTGGGCTTGTTGAAATGTCGTTACTTTTATTCAAATCATTAGCCGCTGATTTTTTCGCTGAAGTTTTCTCATCTAATTTAATGGTGATGATGTCACCGACTTTATGTGCCCTAATATCGGTATAAAGTCCACCACTTCGACTCTGATAAAAAATAGATCCGGTAGGAGATAAAGACACAGACGGTGCGTCAGGATAGATAGGCGCGTAAAACGGATCATCAGCAATAGGTTTCACTTCGCTGCTGATGCATCCTTGCATACAGAGCAACCCTAAACTCAATATCCAACTTTGTTTTCTCATAATCATCCTTTTTCAACGAGAAACATCCTCATCATACATTCTGATTCACAAATCCAAGCATTTGATCCACTGATGAAATAACTTTGGCATTCATCTCATAAATCCTCTGTGCTTGAATCAGATTCACCAGCTCTTCTGCAACATTAACATTAGATGTTTCTAATGAACCTTGACGAATAGAGCCAAAACCATCTACTGTAGGCACACCACCTATCGGCGCACCACTGGCACTGGTTTCAACAAACATATTATTACCAATGGGCTGAAGACCCGCTGGATTAATAAAATCTGCCATTTCAAACTGACCGATAACTTGCTCCTGTGGATCACCTGCAAGCTTCACTGACACCTCTCCCTCACGAGAAATCGTGATAGATGTAGCATCAGCAGGTATCGCAATACCCGGCATAACCACAAAACCATTCGATGGCATGACAATTTGTCCATCAGCATCTTTGGTAAATTGTCCCGCTCGTGTATATGCAGGATCTCCATTGGGCAAGCTCACAACAAAGAAGCCCTGACCATCAATCATGACGTCCAAAGCATCATTGGTTGTAATCAAATTACCTTGGGTAAATGATTTTTGTGTGGCCGTCACCCGACTTCCCGTACCTAACATCAATCCTGTAGGTAAAGATGAGTTTTGTGAGCTCACTCCACCTGGTTGGTTAATGGTTTGATACAACAAATCTTCAAAAACAGCTCGGCCTTTTTTGTAGCCCACTGTACTGGCGTTTGAAATATTATTCGAGATCACAGAAACGCCTGTCTGCTGTGACTCAAGTCCTGTCTTACTGATCCATAAGCCCGGATGCATAATTTACCTCACTCGACATTAAGATGTCTTCATTAGCTGAGCACCTGTTGCTTCAATCTCCTCAGCTGTTTTCATCATTTTCACTTGCATCTCAAACTGACGTTGCAATGAAATAAGTGCCACCATTTCACTCACTGGATTCACATTGCTCCCTTCCAGAGCATAACGCTCTAATAAAATATCGTTATAAGGGTCAACTTGTTCCAAGGGAATTTGATTATCATTTACATCTTTTAAACCAATTAAGCCATTGGTATGCTTCATTAAATTTTCAATTGGGGGATTGAGCATTTTAAGCTGGCCTGCAATCGCTCTTTCATTAACTGGCGCACCTGGAGGTCGAAACATGACGACACCTTGATCAGAGATCTCATATTCATTCGCAGGCACACCCAAATAAATAGGCCCTTCTACACCTACAACCACTTGATCACGCTGATTGAGTAACAAACCATCCTCAGCGACTTTAAATGCGCCATAGCGGGTCATTTTCTCTTGACCATTTTCGTCATACACGACAAAGAAGCCTTCACCTTTGATAGCCATATCTAGCTGACGTTCAGTTGTAATAATAGGACCTGGGCGAAAATCAGAACGAGGGCTTTCTGTCATGGAAAATACGCGCGTAGGTAATCCTTCACCAAAAGCTTGCATAGCTCGAGCTTGTTCAAGATCCGCACGAAAACCATCGGTTTTCGCATTGGCTAAGTTATGTGCACGCACAGCTAAACCATTAAGGTTTTCTTTAGCACCACTTGCTGAGATATACAGTAGGTTATCCACTTGCACACCACCTTTTCTACACTCGTCTCATTATACATAGCAAGCTCTATGCCATATTTAAGTCAAGTAGGTATTAATTCATTTGAATAATGGTTTGCTGCATCGTATTTTCTGTATCTAAAGCTTTAGCACTGGCCTGATAATTTCTTTGTGCCACAATCAACTCGATCATTTGTTTACTTAAGCTCACATTAGAAAGCTCTAAAGCACTTGCATTCATATTGCCAAAGCTGTCTGCTGATGCAATGCCAAAAATAGCTTCTCCTGACTCGGCTGTTTCTTGCCACCTCACATCGCCAAAAGGCAGCAATCCTTCTTCGCTATTAAATTTGGCAACCGCAATACAAGCTATCGCTAGAGACTCATCGTTATCATAAGCAACATGCACCATACCATTTCTCTCAATATCTACACCTTTGATGATTCCAACGTTGTTTCCGTCAACGTCTAAATCATAGATTTGAAAGTCGCTGGCAAACATAGTTGAATCGGTAAAATCAATGGTGATCTGCTGAGTATCATCAACACCTGCCAAAACTGGAGTTTCCATTTGACCGATAGGCTGTAGTTTCACAGGATAACTGGGTATGGACGATACAATCATACCTCGGCTAAAACACACGGGCGCACCACTCCAGATCGTGCCTGTATCTGCAATCACAGGATGATCATCTGCCGTGATGCGATCATTAATCTTGATATCAATGGTATCAATAAAAGGATCATCAGGCGCAGGTGGCACCACTTCTACTTCTTGCTTTGCATCATAAGAAAAATTCCATTCCGGCGTAACTAAACCGCCTCCGGCATCGGTCACCTGAACAGGTTGACCATCTATTTCATAAAAAGCAACATAGAGCTGATGATCTTGAAAGCTGTCAGGTGCACCTACAGGAGCGGTACCGAGTCCTGGAGGAGGAAGACCTGAAGGATCAAAAAAATCAAAAGATGAATCCACATCTTCTGCGTCAGTGCCTATCCAGCCATTGAACGGATCGAGGTTAAACTGCGTTGGTCGAGAAATTGCAGGTTTGACAAAGTAAACCTTTAACTCATGAATACCACCTAGAGAATCATAAAAGTGGCTCCCTGTTGCATAATTGTAAGTATCACTATCGGTTGGATCAAAATCATTTAAAGGTTTAGACTCTTGAGCATCTAAAAAAGGTAAATTTAATGAATAAGAAATATTTTGCGTCATTTCTGGATCGCCCGATACAGTGGGTACCGTGATTATCTCCAGCGCACCTCCATCGGCTACGGGTACATTACCGTCATCATCCACAGGGTAACCTAATAAATAATCTCCCCAAGCATTCACAATTTGATTTTGATTGTTCACACGACATGCACCTGCTCGAGTGTAAAAACGATTGGCGCCACCTTCATTCGGTGAAGTCACAAAGAAGCCTTTTCCTTCCATCGAAATATCTAATACGCTGTCTGTTTGCTTAGAAAAGCCTTGTTTAAAAACTTGCTGTACTTCAGGCATCACACTCCCTGAACCCGTTTGATTCGATTGCAAAGCGTAAGTGTTTTCCACTTTACTGACATCGACAAACTGTGCTCGTGATTTTTTAAAACCAAATGAAGATGCATTCGCAATATTATTAGAAGTCACATCTAGATAGCTTTGAGACACACCTAGACCTGTACGATTGATTTCAAAAGCCATGTACTCACCTCATTGTGTTAAGCTTTTATTGCAAGACAAAGCATACGGCTTCAATGCCCTATGCTTTCTCTTCACCGAACACAGCCCTGTGCCTATTTATCCTTTAACTTTACTTATCGCACCATCACTTAACGAATTTGTAGAATAGTTTGTTGCACCGTACCATCCACTTCAATACTTCGTGCGTTAGCTTGGTAGTTCCGTTGTCCAATAATCAAATCAACCAACTCATTACTTAACTCCACATTAGACATTTCAAGAGAAGCCGCGGTAATATCACCAAAGGTACCAGAACGCCCTTCTCCAGGAATCGCTTTACCTGAATCAAGTGACTCTTCCCATGCGGTATTCCCAATTTTTAAGAGCCCTTGCTCATTGTTAAACCGAGCTAAAGCGACCCGTCCTAAATTCTCTCTAGAACCATTGGTAAAGGATGCGGTAATCAAACCATCCTCACCCACATCAACTGTTGTAAGACGACCCACAGTATTACCATCAACACTAATATCTATCACCTGAAAAGGTGTGTCATACATGGTGTTATTTCCGTACTTGACTCGCACAACCTGATCTTGTTCGGCAATACCAAATAGGGCATCAGCGCCCAAATCATTTTCACCTACGATTGAATTACCCTTCATATAAATAGGGGTGTAACTTGGTTCACCATAGCTCAGTAAAGAGGTATCTGGTGTAGCATAAGTACCAGCTGGCGTCGTAAGAACTGGATGCGTGCTTCCCCCGCCCGTCCAAGGTGAATTCGCCGAACTTGTACCAGGAGGAGTCCCCCCTCCTGCTGTAGGTCCTAGCGCAGTTAAATTCTTGGGATCAGCAATAAAGCCTAGAATGCTGGCAGATCTCAAATCTTGTTTCCCTTTTGGAATATTAAGTGCAGTCGGTTGCGTTTTGTCATCAAAAATACTAAGTGTCAATCGCGAACCCGTGTCTTCCGCAGACTCGATCTCAGCAACTTTCATAGCATAATTGATCTGCGAAGGAGGAGGCGTCACTACCGCTCCATTAGTAATTGTGGATCCTGCTACATTGTTTGCATCAAAGGAAATTGAAAAACCATCACCAGTAGGCCATTTTGCTTTAGCGGCTGCAACATAAGTCTTCGCTTCGCTTACAGCCATCGAGCCTGCATAAATATCTAAAACTTTTTTATTATTCTCATCCTGAATTTGCATAATCAAGTGATTTAAGCTTTGCTTATTTGGGTCAGTCGGTACGCTATTACTGATCGCCAAGGCGGTACCGATGTTAGGATCAGCTGCACTTTTACCTAATACAGTGCCCGCTGCTGCACCATATAATCCGAATTTAATATCCAACTCATCAAGGTCCATCAAAGTCTCCTCTGAATGTAACTCAAAACTCCTGCCATCCGATCCAATCTTAAACTCCATATAGTCAGAATAAGTTTTAACAACGCCATTGTTTTTGCTAGCTGGCTGAGTAGGATCCGAGTTATCCACTATAGTATGTGGATGATAAATTCTTTCTAAACATGTATTGAGCGCAGTCACATACTGGTTGATAAAGTCAGCGAGCTTTGCATTCGGTGTTGTTAATGCAACAGGATCAGGAGCTGTAATAGGTGGGGTACTCAAAAAGTTCCTAAAATCTTGGTTGTTAGCATTCTTACCTGGCCCTAAAGCCTGTACATCGTTACTTCCTCCCACGTTAGTCATGAAAGACTTGCCAATAGTCAGACCAACATACATCTTCTCTGTTAGTGTTGATGACAACGGGGTATTAGCGGAAGCTGTGGCTTCTAAAAAAGTATCAACATTCACCGTGAATTTAGTGACAACAGACTCCTCGACAATAGGAGCACCATAAGTAATATGCTCTGCTTTCACAGTATTATTCCGCAATACATAGTTATCAACACGCTTCGATTCATCCACCTTAACTTCAATTTCTGCTGTATAAGGATCAACTTCAAATGCCACACCATTATCTCTTAAGAAATCGGTATAACTAGGTTGTTGAGCAGCTGCTATTGGGGTTCCGCTTGCGGATAGGAGCGGTACTTTCATATTATCAAAATCATCTATCACGTCTTCTATTTTTCGAGCTAACGCTTCGAGACTTAAAATAGAATCGTCAATCTCTATCTCAATAGGGACCTCTACAGCCAGAGAACCAGGGATCTCAAATTGCAAGGTGTGCGTAATCAGAGCGGTTTCTCCAGCTCTTGGCGGAGTAAAACCTGAATATTTGAACTTCGTACCATATACATTGACTTCTGGTTCATCAAAACCTGCAACCTGATCAATAAATCCCGCAGGTTGTAAGTGTATAGGATCGGTAGGTTTAGATACTTCACCTCCTCTGCCCATGAAAATAAATTGGCAACGCCAAAAGTCTTTAGGTCGTCCCTCGTTATTTTTATCTCCACTGATAATTGTTAATTTATCTATACTGGGTGCTGAAGCATGATTATCTGGCCTATATACAGGTGGAATAGCGCCGACTATAGGCAAACCTTCCGGTGGATCAGATGCCTCTTTACCAGGATAAAGACAGCCTAAGCCAATCTTTGTGTTATCAATATCTAAGTACGTTGCTGCAGCTGTACCTGATTTATTGGATGCATATAAATTAGGTACTTCTTCACCTTCTCTACGATAAACTAAGTTCTTAGCACGGTAAGAAAAGCCTTCTACATCGTTTTTTTGTAAGTTCATGGGTTGAATAGGCTTACCATCAAACTCATAAAAAACAGCCCATGCTATACGATTATCTAAGTCACCACCTGGATCAAAGACTTGCGAGCAGTCCACCATAGCTGTACCAATATTTTTATCTAGTTTTTCTGATTCTATATTCCAAAGAGCCCTCTCTACACCAGGCTTAATATAATAAGCTTTTAGAGTATGTTGCGTCCCTACAGAGTCATACACCACAGATGCTGTAGAAAAGTTATAAGTATCCGAATCATTCGGATCAAACTTATCCAATCTTCTAGCGTCTCCACCATCTTTTAAAATAGGAAAGTTCAGTGTTAAATCAAGCTTCTCTGATTTTTCTGGCTCACCAATAGAAGTAGGTACTTGCACTGATTTAGTTGACATCAAAGATAAGGAAGACGTGTTACCGCCTTTATCTACTGGGTAACTCATTAAGTAATCGCCATGTGAATTGACAATATAGTTGTCATTATTGAGCTTAAATGCCCCTGCTCTGGTATAGCGAAACTCTTTCGAATTTTCATTGGCCGCTGTAGCAAAAAAGCCTGTTCCTTGAATAGATAAATCTAAAACAGACTTAGTACGCTTTGTACTCCCTTGTACAAACTGCTGTGCTACATCAACATGCTTTGTACCTTGACCAATGGTAATATTGACTTTTTGATAGACTCCACTTGAATATACATCCGCAAACTCCGCTCGTGACTTTTTAAAACCTATACTTGCAGCATTCGCAATATTATTTGATGTAACATCTAGCTGAGCTTGACTTGCATCAATCCCCGAAAGCCCAATATTAAAGGCCATAGTAACCTCCTACTCTCAACAATGGCTAATATGTATAAAAACTAACATTCTTTAATAACAGCTGAGCCTTCCGTCAATGCTCTTCCTTATGTAACTCTAACATCTTGCTAGAGGTTAATTATTTGTTCCAGATATCGCTAAAACGTCATTGAGTGATACAGAACCTGAACCCAAAATATTTAACATAGTACCTGACTCTACTGTACCTAAAGACACGCTTGATACATGTCCATAGGTATAAGTGTTAAATTGTTGAGTTTGTCCGTCGATATCACCTTGAACCGAAAAGGTATACATGCCTGGCCCCACTTCATTGCCATCTATGTTCTTACCATCCCAAATAAATTCAACGTTACCTGTTACACCTTGTGCAAGAGGTACATTTGATATCAGCTGACCTGCACTATCTTGCACCATGACAGACTGAGCTTTGCCTCCTGCTGGAATATCTACTGTGCCTTTGACTGCATCATTTTCTGCTAAATATGCTCTATCAGATTGAGTTAAAACCTTTTGTCCCACTAAGCTCGATGCTTGTAGAGCTTGGCTTGATGTCATCACAGCATTAAGGTTTAAAATCTCTTCTTTTAAGCTATTAATACCATCTACAGAAGCAAAGTTAGTCATCTGACTGATCATTTCTTCATTCTGCATAGGCTTAAACGGATCTTGCATAGCAAGCTGTTTGGTGAGCAATGCAAAAAAATCTTTTTGAGTAAGCTGATTATGTGTTGTCACTTCTTCAGCTTGATTTTCCCACCGCATCTTATCTAAGAATGAGGTGTCATTCGCATTGGCTGAGTTATTGACTGAGTTTACCATCTACATCACCTCTTATGACCGACCAAGCGTCAATGTCTTCATCAGCATTTGTTTTGCTGAGTCGGCAACATGAACATTCATTTGATAGGTGCGCGATGCAGAGATCATATTAGCCATCTCTTCCATCACATTGACATTAGGTTTGTAGATGTAACCTAATTCATCCGCTAAAGGATGATGAGGACGGTACTCCTTAATAACAGGTTTATCACTTTCAACAATTGCTTTGACTTTCACACTGACACCACTGTGTCGCTTTAAAAGCTGGCTATCCATAATTTGTTCAAACGCTCCTTCAATTTGACTTGGTTTGTTAATACGATAATTTTTATCATATTTATTGACCGAAGGACCACGATGCGGTATCGCAGCAAAGATAGGCTCACGTGCACGGTAAGTCTGGTCAATACTGCTAGAAATTGAGGTTGCGTTGGCTATATTACTGGAAGTGGTATTCAAGCGTACAGATTGAGAGCTCATACCAGTACCAGAAATATCAAAAATATTATACAAACTCATACTTTACCTCTTATAGACTTTTGGAGTCCTAAAAAACGTCCATTCAGAAAGTTAAACGTCGTTTGGTATTCAAGTGAATTTCTTACGTAATGGTTCCGTTCCGTTGCCATATCTACCGTATTTCCATCCCCTGTATCAGGCTGTAAGGGAACACGGTACTTCACTTCATATGCTGGTTCAGGATCATGACCAAAATGCTTGTCATGCGTTCTGTTTAATCCCACGCCCAACATCCGACGTTTCGAGCTTTCTAAAGCTTCCGCAAAGTCTAGGTCTTTCGCTTTATAATGTGGCGTATCTGCATTGGCTATATTACTAGAGAGTATTTCAGCACGCTGAGATCGAATACCTAACGTCTTCTGATGAACTCCTAAAGCTTTTGCAAATGAAATGCCCATATCTGTATTGTTCCTTTATGCTTTTGCGTCAGCTTACTTGTTGCAAAGGCTATGCCAAAAAAATACGCCTAGCCGAAGCTAGACGCATTTTTTGACTTGATATACAAGCGCGAATCGAAGTCAGAACAAAGTTTTAGGTATTACATTGATATAACACTATTTTTTCTGGTAATAAATACCATGGCTTGAACGCACCATCTCAAAATCATCTGATAAACCAGACATAGATTCTGATGCACCCAAAAATAAATAGCCTTTATCATTTAATGCCGCTGCAAATTTTTTCAGGATTTCCGCCTTAGCTTCAGGCGAAAAGTAAATCAATACATTCCGACAAAAGATAATATCGAAGTTACCTAATAAAGAGTAACTCTCTTGTAAGTTCTGCGAACGGAACTCAACCATTTTCTTCACTTCGTCTTTCACCTGAAAGCAGCCTTGACCTACATCATCAAAGAATTGATTCTTTCTTTCATCAGAAAGGCCTCGAGCTAAAGCTAAGCTATCGTACTTACCTTCACGAGATGTTTCGAGCATAGTCGGTGACAAATCAGTCGCTAAAATACTTACACCCTGAGACAATTGGCTTGGGTTAGCTTTTTTATATTCTAAAACAACCATAGCAATAGAGTAAGGTTCCTGCCCTGAAGAACAAGCCGATGACCATACTTTAATAGGACGGTTTAAGCCTTTAAATTCTGGAATAAAGATCTCTTTAAACACTTCATACGGATAGTTGTCTCTGAACCACAGTGTTTCATTGGTTGTCATGACATCAACCACTTCGGCACGTAACTTTTTTTGCATCGGATCAAGTACAAGCTGAATTAAGCCTGTAATATCATTCACATCGTTTTTATCAACTAGTGGTGCAAGACGGCTATTGACAAGATACTGCTTGTTATCACCTAAAATAATACCACTATGCTCTTCAAGGAACTTACAGAAGTTCTCATAGTCTTTTGGAGATATTGTATTGTTTGACATAATTTTTCCTTCAACTTTGTCTGCGAGTGTTTACATGGTTAAACTATTTTTGGCATCTAACAATAAATCACTCACCGTTTTAGCCAACTCATCTGGACTAAACTTAGCAATAAAGCCATCCGCGCCCACTTTCTTTACCATTGCCTGATTGAACATACCACTTAACGATGTATGCAAAATCACTTTGATCCCTGTCAACTCTGGACGCCGATGCAACTCTGACGTCAAGGTATAACCATCCATCTCAGGCATTTCTACATCAGAAATCACAACAGGAATCACTTTACAAGCTGCAACGGGTGACTCCCTTGCAATTTTAATCAAATATTCTAAAGCTTCTCGACCATTGTTCACCGTGATGACTTCCACACCCAATGGCTCCAAACAACTCTTCGCTTGTTGCAAAGCAACTTTCGAATCGTCTGCGAGTAAAATTTGAAATCCTGTTTCAGAAAGGTTGGCAGCTTGAACTTCTTTAATGACTTCATCACTGATCTCGCCACTAATAGGTGAAATTTCGTTGAGGAGTTTCTCTACATCTAAAATCTCAACAAGCTCGTTATCAATTTCTGTGACTGCGGTAAGATAAGAGGTTCTGACACCTTTAGGCGGTGGCATAATATCTTCCCAGTTCATATTAATAATCCGCTCGACCCCTTCTACAACAAAGCCTTGGGTCAAACGGTTGTATTCGGTAATAATCACAAAACCTGTGCTGGTATCATCGAGTGGCTCTCCGCCAATGGCTGCACTCATATCGATAATCGAAATCGTTTGTTCACGTACTTGAGCTACACCACGTACAAAGCTATGCATCCCTGGAAGCTTTCTTAGCTCTGGACAAGGTAAAACCTCTCTTACTTTAAAAACATTAATGCCAAAACGCTGATTTCCTTTCAATCGGAAAAGCAACAACTCAAATCTATTTTGCCCTACCAGCTGGGTACGGCTATCAACACTGTCTAATACACTTGCCATTTAAATTACCTAAATCCTAGTTATCCAATGTGTTGGCACTATAATTGCTTTATTGTCTGAGAAATAAATAAGATGTATTCACTATCAAGCAAGTCCTATCTAACTTGGCTCGCAGCTCAACATCTAAGGTGACTATTCATGTGCTCAAACCACACCAGAACATCACATTACAGCAGAAGAGTGACTTGCATACTTTTGTTTTTATTGTCTTTTTTTTCATCTGCGCATTTTGCGTCTTCTCAGCCTTCTCAACAACTTATATCGGCTGCTCAGACAAAATCTGAACTAAAAAGGTTAGCTGAGGCATTTATTTTAGAGCAGGCTGAAACAACAGAAAATGTCAAATATAAAGTACTTTCTACCCCTATGGATCCTCGAATTAAGGTGCCCAGCTGCCCTGAAGGCTTTCAGGCGAGCATGCCACATAATACTAAGGTTCAGTACAACAATAGGGTTAAAGTCACCTGTATGAGCCCTGATCAAGCCAGACCTTGGTCTACCCATGTTCGGGTACGCTTTTACCTCCTTTACCCTACTATCATTGCTGCAACCAATATCTCTACCGGAGAAAAAATACAAAAAAGACACCTAAAAATCAAATACATGCAGAAAAACAAGCTTAAAACTAACCATTTCAGTGATATACAGCTTTTAGAAGGTGTACGCATCAAAAGACGCATTCTCAAAGAGCAGCAGATTACGAGTAAGATCATTTGCATGGTCTGTAAGGGTGATGTGGTCAGCATTCAGGCCAAATCTAAGCGTTTTAACCTACAAACCCTAGGGCGAGCTATTAGTGATGGAAATATAGGTGACTCGATTAAAGTGAAGAATAACCGCTCAAATAAGGTCATTCATGCTACAGTCACAGAGGTCGGTATTGTCAAAGTGAGAGCCTGATCACAATACGACCGCTTTATATTCAAGTAACAGCTATAGGAGTCGATACCCTTCACGCGGCGTATTGAGCTCCAAGACTTATACCAACATAGGAGCACCTATTATGGATATTAAAGATGCAACGCAAGCAAGACCTCAAGGAAATACTCCAGTCATTTCAGATAAAGGTCTGCAACAAGAAGCAAGATCACAGAATAATCAGATCTCTGCTTCAGACCAAGATACCGTTCAACTCACTTATGAGGTAAAGCAATTGCACGCGTTACATGAAAAAATGCTTGAGCAGCCCCTACAAATCAACCATGAAAAGGTCGCACAGCTCAAACAAGCGATAAAGGATGGCTCCTATAAGCCTAAGCCTGAAAGTCTTGCCAAAATGATGATCGAATCCGAGCTGAGCTTACAAAGCACTTTGGAGAAGTTTGATAAACTTGAAGAAGAGGAAGCATCATCATGAATCAAGCACTCTCAGAGGCTATCAAAAAGCAGCTTTCACAAGTCACACAGCTTCTCGACATGACCGAAAAAACGCGAGAAGCTTTGCTTGCTCGCGATATGGATACATTACATGATTTAATTCAAAAAGAAGAAGAGCTGTTAAATCAAATTCGTAAAATAGACGATACGATAGCCAAATTACCAGATAAATCTGTCCTCACAGAAGCACCTTTTAAAGAAGATATTGTGCAAATTAAAGGACTTTTACAGCGTTGCCAGATGCTCAATAGTGCAAATCAAGATTTTATTGATATGAGCTTAGGCGCTTTGAATCGACTCAAAAAGATTCTTATTACCAACCGCAATCAAAATAGCCTTACTTATACAGATAAAGGTCAACCTCATACGATCGCCTCGAGCGGAGAAAGTATTGAAGCATGAAAACCTCATGCTTCTCCGTAAAAAAACGCCCTCGAACAAGGCGCTTTTTTGATCTGTTTTAAAGGTGTCTTGTGTTATCGTTTGCAGCCATATAAAGCTTTACTGTAACCTAGGCAATCAGAAGTAACGAACGCCTTTCACTTTACGCTGCGGATTTCTCTGTTTATACAAATTCCATACACGCGCAAAGTCTAGTTCCATCTCGACAACATAGTGATCGCCTACCTGATAACTCTTCAAGATTTTAGCACCACTTATCACACCCGATACTTTAACTTTGACATAGTCATTTTGACCAATCCAATTTTTAACCGTGGTTCCTGTCTCAATCTCTTGACCATAGACCTGCTCAAGTAAGTTGCGATAAGCATCAATCTTTGAAGCGCGCATCGCCATCAACACTTGCTGGCCACGAGTTTGGCCGGGTTGACCATCTAAAGGAGCATAACCTACAGCTTTAAGAATAGGAAAAGGCTTGGAGGGCACATCTTCCCATTCAATAATTTCCGTTCCAGAGCTGCTCTCTGGTGAGTTCCAAGGCCAGTTCTGAAAGTTCCAGCTCGAGCAGGATGTCATGAACAATGTACTCATTAGAAAGAAACAACATACATACTTATTCACATCAAGTTACCTAATCTTCTCATTCTGACTCAAATTCCGATTCAAAATCTGAATCTGAATCTGAATCTGAATCCACTTGTGATTCTTTATATTTGAAAGAAGGATCCTCTAAAATATAGATTTCCTGCATGCCTTCTTTCTCGTTTTGCTCTAGAACTCCACTTGGATTTTTAGTAATCAAGTGTGAAATTCTAAGAAAGTTTGTCATTTCCTCAACATTAACGTAAACCTGTGAACTGGCTATCACACGACGAGAATGTACATTCACAATCCGAGTATTAATACTCATGCCTTTCATATCAGGTACTAAAGTACACACCAAGGCCATTTGTACATCAATGTCACCAGAGACGTTTTCCCAGTCTCGACTGAGCAGAAACTCTCCAGAAGGTTTTACTTTAATAAAATCAGCAACATTCATATCAACCAAGACAAAACTATACTCATGTAAAGCACTCATAAAGGACTGCTGAAGGTGGTGGCTTAATGTCACTTTTTCATGGAAATTAGAAGCTAAGACAGGCGTGGTCACAACCATGGGCTCTCGACTACTTAATAAATCTATATTGCTCATAAGCTGACGAATAATGCGTTGCGATAAGGTTCTATAAAATACTTTCTCTTCGGGTTCCTCTTTCTCAACCATAATTTCAAATTCATCAGACACATCAATCGCTTCTGGCATTTCAGGTTCAGGAATATTCACTTGCTCGTTATCTAAAACTTCTATCACATCATCACTTTTTGGCAAATATCGTAAATCTCGGTCATCAATAGCACAACCCAGTATGAAAGGGAGTAAAACAAAAGTATGAAATGTAAATAAAGATCTCATATTCAACTCACCGTCATCATTGCCTATTAAATTGACTCTCTTCACTAACCAGCATATCGGCTTTTGCGTATTTCTCTTTAATTTCCCTTAAGTTGAGCCGCTATAGCTCAACTTCTCTGAGCTCTGGCATAAAAAATGCTTCTAACAAAATCAAGCACTTCCTATCGATTGCGCATGGAGCACATGAAAAACATTCATTTAAATCGATTTCTTCATTTCAGTATTTTAATTTGTCTTTTAGGAGTCAGCTTTCTCACCCAAGCAAGATGGATAGAAACTGAAGGTATTGCTGTAATTCAACGTGGCAATAAAGTTGAAGCACGTCAACAAGCTATCAAAAATGCCATGCAAGAAGCTTCTTATAAAATAGGCTTACGCTTTGAAAATCAACAACGCATTATTGATGGCTTAGTGCAACATTTCTCCACGACCATCTCACATGAAGGGCAAGCACACCGCGCCGAGATTACCAGTGAATCAGCGAGAAATGGAGAGTATCGCGTCATCATGAGGTTCGAGTTTGATGAAGATCAAATCTCGCAGAAGTGTCACCCCTCGACGCTAAAATCTTCCATGACCATAGTACAAGCTTCCGTGGAGAACAGAGCGGATTTAAGACATGGCAAAATTTTTAAAATCACCCATGCTTTACCGAAAAAACTCAATGAAGTGATGATCAACTATGCAACACGTTACTTTCCTATGCCAATCAAACATACTAAAATTACTACCGAACATTCATTGCTGGAAAAGTCTTATACACAGTTTTCGACTTGGCTCAGTGAAGTGTCAAACTCACAGTACCTCTTGGTACCGACTATTACCGACGCATCCACAGATCCTTATCTATCTTTTTTGGGACTCTTTGAGTTTTCACCACAAAGAGCCTTTCACCTTAAAGCTGACCTCTATCATGGTTTAAGTGGCGAGCTGATTTGGTCAAAAAAATATATACATACTGGCCTATGGGATTTTAAAAGGAATGAAAGTGTTGATCCGCATAGTGAAGCTTTTTGGCGCTCTAAATACGGCGAAGTCATAGAATACATCTTACTCAACTTGACACAAGATCTTGACCAAGCCTTAACCTGTAGACCTACTCTAGGACAAGTTGTTGCCAGAAAAAATGATCGTGTTCTGGTGAACATAGGTTATCGTCATGGCATTGAACCTAAAGACGAGCTTAGTGTGATCTTAATACGTGAAATGTTCGATCGTATTGCACAAGTAAGAATATTACCTGAAAAAAGCCCAGCTGTAGTCAAGGTCGTGACGGTCACCGAATATTTCTCTGTTGCTGAGCTAGAAGATAAAGCCTCAAGCTTAAATGTTCAAATTGACGATCTGGTCGTGAAAAGCACCGATATAGACTAAGTCATTTCACGCGACCTCACACCTCAACTCTTGAACCGAGCAAGTTCAGCCAAATAAGCTGAGCTGTAAATGCAAGACATGAAACACAAAGATAAAACAAAAACATGAGATAAAAATATAAGATAAAAACACGAGATAAAAATACAAGATAATCATGCAAAAGTGCAACAGTATATCTTTCTAACATGTATAATGAACTCGAACTCTCTATAGCTCAACAGGATAGAGCAGCTGCCTCCTAAGCGGCCGATCAAGGTTCGAGTCCTTGTAGAGAGGCCAGTCTTTTTTCTCTTTAAAATAAACAATATCAACCACTTAATCAACACCACACTTACCACTACCTAGCGCACTCTTGTCTATTTTGGTGCATAAGTGTATATTCAAACTTGACCCAAAACTCAAACAGTACAGACTGAGAACGACTCATCGTAAGAAGAACTATGTCAAGTCATTCGCATATATTGAATATTTTAACTCTATGTCGTTCACAGAAGAACACTTCGCTACCTTATCCTTTGATTTATAGATATGCTCACTCTCCGAAATCTGGAGCTTTTAAAACTTTACTCAATACACCAAAAGTAAATAAAAAAATCTTTTATTTCTAAAATAGAAAATAAGTTTCAAAAAAAACAAATCAATGTTAATTTATAAAGTTAAACCAGCTTATTTGTTGCCATTTATTTTTTCTGATGATAAAAAAGGTTAGTAATATAGAAACTATAAATATCACAGGTAAAATATATACAAGGAAACATAGTACAATGGATCAAGTAAACAGGTTAAATTTGGTTGAGAACCATACATTCGAATGTATGAACTCTCAGCTCATGCACTCGGTATATCATATTCTGACGCAATCAACTTCTTCTTATCTAAAACAAGCTGTATCGAATGCGAAAAAAAAATATCAATTAGAACAGGGATTTACACCAAAAGCAAACGACACCTTAAGCAAGATAAAAGATATGCACAGGATGCAGCTTAACCACTCTCTCTGGAGTTACACCAGACATATAAGCCCTCAAACCTGAAACTTTTCGTTTAATTTATTTATATAACGCAGATGTACGAAAGTTAAAGGATAAACAATATAATATAAGGAATATGTACTATGCGCAGAGTAAGGAAAACCAACATGAACATACATCACAAAAATATGAAGCAAGTATCACAAGACATGCAACAATGGACAAAGTCTAATTTGACACATCTGGGGATCTACGAATGTACTTATAACTATTTCAATGTGCATGACGAAACTTTTATGCCCATTCCTATGAACTATAACTGGTACTGTGAATACATGGAAAAAGGCTTTGATTTATCAGTAGCAGATCGACTAAATAGCGGTTCAGCTTTTTGGAAGGATGATAGTGTATTCCAAGCTTATAAAAAATGCGTAGGTATAGAAAAGTGTTACAAACTAGATTTAGTAGTAAAAACAACAAAAGGCTACGAAATGCTAATTCTTGCTGGCCAAAAGCCCTTAAATACAAAAGACTTTACTCTATTAAATAGAGCTTTTCATCAAGTCAGCTTTTTAGCTCATAGAATTAGACAAGACAAACCAAATACTCTTATACATCTAAAGCCTGTAAATGCTATTAAATTAAACCACTATAGAGATCATCAAAATGATACTTCAAGCAAAGTAAACAAATATACAAAGGCCAAATTCGATAATATCATTTTAACTCCCAAAGAGCAGCTTTATATCGAATATACCCTTTTCAACTTGACGCATAAAGAAATTGCTTACAAACATAACTGTTCGCAAACAGCTGTGCGTAAAGTCATTTCAAACATAAAGCGAAAACTAGGCAATGAGTTTATGCCTACCTCGCAGATGCTTTTAAGCTTAAATGACAAAGGAGTGCTTTCTTCATGCACACCTTCTGTTAAAACTATATGATAAATGTTATTAACTTTAAAAAGTAATAAACCACTTCGCTTTGATCAAAAAATAATATGGATATTGAAGAACAAGGAAAGTTTTTCTATATACTATCAGAAGGAATATGAATGAAATTCAAAAACGAAAAAATAGGCATATACTTAGCTAATGGGTTTGAGTATTATGACTTAGCTGTATATTCGGCAATCCAATCTTACATAGCTGTTAATTTCTTTCCTGAAACAGCTTTTGGTAGCTACGGTCACCTTCTAGCTTGGGCTCCGTTTATTCTGAGATTCATTTCTCGGCCTTTTGGAGGTTTCGCCATAGGTCTTTATGCCGACCGGCATGGTCGCAAAGCCGCACTTGTCTTAACCAGCGCTTTAACAGGACTTGCCACTGTTACAATGGCTCTACTCCCTACTTATGAACAAATTGGGTTATGGGCACCTCTGCTATTCTTCTGTATGCAGTTGATACAAGCAGCTGCATTTGGTGGAGAATTTCCGACAGCTATCAGTTACCTTATCGAAAATACAAAACCTACACACCATGCTCGTGTTGGAGCAAATTTAGGAGTGTGGTTGCTCATATTCATTATACTTCCTCTTATTATTGTTAGCATTACTGAGAGTATCTTAACTAAAGAGGATATGATAGATTTTGGATGGAGAGTACCTATACTCATAGGAATAATAAATATAGGAATGAGTTATTATTTTAAAATAAAGCTTACCGAATCTAGAAATATTAAACTTAGACAAAAAGTAAACGTTAGCTTTATAAGCATAATTAAAATATTTTTAATTTTCACTCCGAATACCATACTATTTTATAGTAATACGGTATCTAATAAAATTTTAATTAAAGCTTTCACTGACGATCCATCCCTGCAATCTCATCTACCAATTGCCTTTAACCTTCTTTTTGCAATAATTTGTTATATTATAGGATATGCAACAGATAAATATTCTAACGTCAAGAATACAATGAAATATTCGTATGGATTTATGATAATTAGTGCCGTACCAATTTATGCACTGCAAGCTCTTGGTAATTTAACTGCGCTAATTATATCTCAATTTTTTATAGCACTTTTCATAGGTGTGACCCTCTCCGGAACTCCCGCATCAGTTTACTCCTGTGCTAGCTCATCAAATACAATTGCTAACATAGGTATCGGCATTAATTTAGCTGCAGCACTAATTGGAGCATCAATTCCTCTAGCGGTAAATATTCTATCATCGTATCATCCTGCTTATGTTGGATTACTTATGTCACTTGGAGGGCTTGCATACTTTATAGCTCTTGCTCTAAGCAAGGATCATAAGGGTGAAACAGCACTATACCCATCTTAGTTAGCAACAATACTAAGTAATTGACTTTACCGCTTTTAAGCAAAATCAATTACTTGTTTTTTATAAGTTAGTAAAAAAGTAATCTATAAATAATGAATATACATAACTACCATATGAAAAATGTTTCTCAATCTATGCAGTGCTGGATGAAAACAAACCTGTCGCATCTGAATGTTTTTGATTGTGTTTACTGTCATATTAATATACATGATCGAAAATTAATGACAATTCCAGCACATCTCAACTGGCATCATTCATATATCGAACAAAGTTTAGACTTGAATATTTCTTCTAGACTAAATGTAGGTGTTAATTATTGGAAAGACACGGATATAATTCACAAAAAATACAAAGAATACACACAAAAAGAATCATTCTGTAAAATTGATATTATAAAAAAAACAGAAAACGGTTTTGAGATATTCTCTGTAGCTCACAACTACCCTATAAGTATAAGGAATAAATTTATTTTAAAATCTTGCTTCACAGAAATGTCAAAAGAAGCAAAAAAAATAATTAAATTACAAAAAAGCATCCTAACCGACTTAAGACCTTACAAGCAAGTGAAGCTTAAATATTATGGTTTAGATACAAAATGCTTTGATCATTATCTCAATCTATAACATAACGAATATAAAAGTCTATTTAAAAAAGGCTATATAAAATAATAAGGGACTTAGATGTATTTGAAGGATAGTGTCGTCTATCATAACCATATTAAAAGTATTTCCCAAAAGTTAGAAAAGTGGGTACTAGACGAGCTTGCTTGCGTAGGCGTTTTTGAGTGTGGTTATACTGACTATCACATCAACCATAACTCATATTTTTGCGTGAGTTCAAATAATCCTTGGCGCTATGAGTTTTTAGAGAAAAAATTTGAGCTCTTAAGCGCTCCTTTTTTAGAGGTTGGAGTCAACGTCTTAAGCAAACAGAGTAAAATCATCAATTACTATCGTCGTAATTACCGTGAAAACTGCACGAAAATGTCTTTCGTTTTTCCTTATAGAGAAGGCTTTGAAATGCTGGTTACATCCAGCATTAAGCCACTTAACATCCTAGAACAACGCTTAGTATTTAATAAATTTCGGCAACTTTCATACGAAATGGGGCGCATACGAAAAAATAAAGACTTTCTTCATTCTGAGATAGATATTTTAGATGAGGTCAAGCAGCAGCATCAGCGGCAGCGCCAACATGAAGATGGCTTGCTTGACTTTAAAGTCGCTAAAAAATCACAGTTCGATGGTATAGCACTGACCCCAAAAGAGCTTGTATACATTGAACACCTGATGATGAACTGGACACAAAAGGAAATCGCTTATCATCATCAGGTATCAGAAACAGCTGTTCGAAAAGTCATCATCAACATCAAGAGAAAATTGGGACAAGAGTTTATGGCTCATTCAACTATGTTTCGTATTCTCAAGCAAAAAGGAGTTCTCATCGGGCTTGGATATCAGCTTACCTCGGAGAGGTTTCAAGATTAATTATTGTTTCTTATGGCGCTACCAGGAGCATTCATGATCCGTAAAATTCTCTTATTGTCACGTCATAACATATTCAATGTGAACTTTCTTTATGCAAGGCTTCTCGTTTTAATCCCATGCTCACAGAAGCAATCAATCCTTGAGAACACTGGGCTTTATCCACAATTTCACGGTAGCTATGTCCAGACTCGAGCAAAAACTTAATATAATCTCTTTTTTTAACATCCATTTGACGTCCCTTATACTTTCCTTTTGCTTTGGCAGCGTCTATACCTTGAGCTTGACGACGCCTACGGTCTTCGTAATCCTTCCTTGCTATCGCTGCAAGCATATCGAGCATCATACTATTGATGGCATCAAACATACGTTCAGTGAAATCATCTCTGTGATGCTGCTTTAAACACATATGGCTCGTTGGTAAATCTAAAGCCACAATATGAATATGCTTTTCACTAATGAGTTGCCTGAGCTTTTGCCAGTCTGCTGCATTCAAGCGAGAGATACGATCAACTTGCTCTACCAGCAATACATCTCCTGCTTGTGCAATATGTAATAGATGAAATAACTGCGGACGCTTTAAGGTTGCCCCGCTTTCATGCTCATAAAATAAGGTAGAAATCGTCCGTTGATGCTCAGCAACAAAATGAGTCAATTGTTGTTCCGCGCGATTAACATGCTGCTCTGGAGTACTAGCACGTAAGTAAGCATAAATTCTCATAAAAAACCTTTTATTATCTATTTATCTTGAGAGTCTAATCCTCTAAAACTACTTGATTCCCAGCATTTATGCAAAATTAAGTTCATTTTTGTGTATCTTACATATCAATACATAACCTGAACAGTAAATAAAGCACACTCAGCTCTCAGTCTGAGCCACATAAGAAGACACAGTATGATATAGAGTGCAACATACACTCATAGAGTTTGAGTATGACGAAAACAATAGGGTTTGGCTTCAAAGATCTGCTACAAGACATCTAAAATAAAGCAATTATCTCCAAGTATACCGCTTTACCTATCATAATGCGCTACACGCTTTTTTTTCTTAGGCTTTTCTGGTGCTTGTATGTAAATCCACCGTAAAGGTATAGAGGTATTGCTCTGATTGCAGTTATAACCTACAGGAAAAGCTGCTTGCACATAATAATGCTTCTCTGCAGCGGTGAAAAGGCTTTCTAAAATCCATTCCGGCGTATCTTTAATGGCTGCCAAGCGTCTGATATCATTTTCGGTAACATAGACCACATCACCTGAATCACGCACTTGAACACCCTTAATACGCTCGTGCTTACAGCGAATATTCGGTAACTTGGCAAGAGTTTCTTCTGCATCATTCGAAGTGCAAGCTCCGCAAAGCAGTAAACTCAAACACGCTGCTGCAATATACTTCATATTCTCTCCGTACTTGTACTCAATAGGTGAATAAAAGCTGATCCATAGACGAAATTGTATCGTCAAGCTCAAAGTACACCTTATTCATAAATGAATACAAGATCGACGCCAACTCACCCATTCATCAAGAAACAAACAATAAAAACATAAAAAGTAGGAAGTTTTACATAAGATATATCTAAAATTCATGCCTTCATATAAAAAAAGCAGCCCTATCACAGACTGCTTAAGATAACATTGGGTAGAATTAATTCTACTGTAAATACTCTTTTGAGATGCAACTATGGTATACGACTACATTCTGCATAACACACGACCATAAAGAGTACAGTTTGGAACTTGGAACTCAGTAATGATTCACCTCCTTGTTGTATGTATAAGTCTCACTATTCATAGCTTGTACACAGCTCATTTTTATTATTTATCATATATACAACTGCTCTATACCATGCATTCTTTGTTGTAAACAGAGCGATATGTATAAGCTACTTCCCAATCTTCAACGTAATCAGTGTGACTTTCAAATGAAAGCAAAAGTAAACACACTAAACATAAAAATCTACTTTTCCTAAAATATACCACGGTTCATCCTTAAACGATTTATAACCTTATACAACAGGTGTTTACTTTTATTTTATGCGTTCATATTTTATTTTTTCTTAGGCTTCCTGCCTTAAGATTTGCTTGATAATTAAACTATCAATAAAAAAATAAATTCTCAAACAATTTTTATTTTTCTTTTTTTTTTATCAGTTTGGTTACTTTTATGGAACTTAATTTTTTCAAAAAAATAAAATAAAAAAATAAACAAAGCAAAAGCACTCAATTTGTTTTACTTAATGTTAAAATGTATAATATTTGTTTGATAAAGAATGAGAAACATGTATGACACGCAAAATTATACATATCGACATGGATTGCTTTTTTGCTGCAATTGAAATCCGTGATCAGCCTTTATATCAAGACCAGTCTATTGCTGTCGGTGGCACGACTGCACGAAGAGGTGTCATCAGTACGTGCAATTATCTTGCAAGATCCTTTGGTGTTAAAAGTGCCATGCCGACCGCGCAGGCACTCAAGCTATGTCCTAAGCTCATCGTACTGCCAACGCGTATGGAGACCTACCGAGAAGTCTCTGGGCAAATTCGTCTTATTTTTGAACGCTATACATCTCTTATCGAGCCTTTATCGCTTGATGAAGCCTATCTTGATGTATCCGAGTGCTCGCAATATCAAGGTTCAGCGACACTGATCGCCCAAGCGATCTGTCAAGCCATTCAAGATGAATTACAACTCACCGCATCAGCTGGCGTTGCACATTTGAAGTTTTTAGCTAAAATAGCATCCGACATAAACAAGCCTCATGGGCTTTATGTTATTCCACCGAATAAGGTTCAATCTTTTGTTGAAGCGCTTCCATTGGAAAAAATACCTGGTGTGGGTCGAGTAACCTTAAAAAAGCTACATCAAGCGAGTCTATTCACGTGCAAGGATATAAAACAAAGCCATTACCCTGAACTGATTCAAAAGTTCGGTCGATTCGGTGTCACATTATGGCAGCGCAGTCATGCGATAGATGAACGTTCAATACAACCTCATAAAGAAAGAAAATCAATAGGTGTTGAGCGCACGCTGGCACAAAATATTGAGTCCTTTGAAGCATGCTGGGAGATTATCCAGCAGCAGCTCTATCCTAAAATACAGCAGCGACTCAAACAGCAAGCAATCCATAAAGTGGGTCTAAAAATTAAGTTTGCTGACTTTCAAGTGACCACCATAGAACAAACAAGTACACATCTTCATCTAGATATCTGCCGCACCTTGCTACATCATGCACTCAAACGACAAAAACAGCGACAAATCAGATTGATGGGTATGAAGGTGACCTTGAAGCCCTCTTTCCCTTCAGCACAAATACCTTTATTCGAACTCGATACCTAAGTTACTCATAATAAGTTTTGAGGTCGATACAAAAAAAAGGTACACTCATATTTGAGTTCTTAATAAGGTCTGCTTATGCATCAAGATATTTATGATATTGAAGTCACAGATATAGAAGGTCAAACTTATCCTCTAGAACGTTATCGTGGCAAAGTGCTTCTCATTGTTAATACAGCGAGCCGCTGTGGTTTCACCTCTCAATACAAGGAGTTAGAAAGCCTCTATCAAAAGTACAATGATCAAGGACTTGTTATTTTAGCCTTCCCTTGTAACCAGTTTGGACAACAAGAACCTGATGATGAAACCGCAATTCAAAACTTTTGTGAACTCAATTTTGGCGTAACCTTTCCCTTACATCAAAAAATTGAGGTCAATGGCCAAAACACTCATCCTTTGTATCAAGTTTTGAAAAAGTCAGCGCGTGGTTTTCTTTTTACGCAGCAGATAAAGTGGAACTTCACCAAGTTCATTGTAAACACAGAAGGTCAGATCATCACACGCTTCGCACCGCAAGATAGCATGTGTAAAGTAGAACGCGCTCTGCGAGAAGCGATGCCGCATCTTGCTTTACCTTAACAGCAAAGCAACTTCATAAACGCATATATTGAGACAAAAATAGATGATCAGCAAAGTGATCATCTACAAACATACTATGACGTTTCAAGCCATTTCATTTACTTTAAGCACAAAAGAGTCATACCAGATCAAGTTCAGTATGAGCTCTGTACTCTCAATCTATCTTCACTCATACCCTAATGTTTACGGAAGCGATTTAAGTTCAGCATGACTTCTTGTACAACTTGCTGGTTCATGTTTGCACTATCTTTGTCGCGGTAATGCGTATCAAAAACCTCGTAATAACCTGTTTTTGAGATATTAATAATATGCTCAGCAGTGCGGACACCATAACCATCATAACGACCTAAAATAAGCCATTCATGCTCAGCTACATCGGCATCGAGCATGTTAGAGCCATCGCTCATTAAGCTCACATCTGAAATTAAGCCTAGATAATGCTGCATAATAGTAGGCGCTATATCATAGTGAGACGTCATCTGGTGTTGAGTTAACTGCTCAGCATGCTGCTCTATACCCGCGCCCATCATCAGAAAAGGTACACGAACCTGAGCATCTGAGAAGCTGCTACCATGTCCCCAATAATTGCGTTTCACATCATTCATTTCTTCACCATGATCACTTGTAATGATCACTAAGGTATGATCTAAAGTACCTTCTTGTTCTAAACGCTCTAAAACATCACCTATTAAGCTATCTACATAATGTGCCGCTGTACGATAACGATTAAAGATAGGTTCTGGATCAGCCGTCGCTGTTCTCATCATGACAAAATTTTCTCCTGCCATAGGTTCAAACTTCACAGGGTAATCATCAGGAAAACCATAAGCATGTACGGCATCATAGAAGAAAAAAGAAAAATGAGGCTTTTTCTGATCCCTTTGTGAGAACCAAGCCAGCCATTCCTGCGTTGCCTTCTGATCGCGTATTACGGCATCTGCACCTTCTGTTTCCACCCGTAAATTTTTAATACCGCTAAAAATAGTTTGACTAAATTCTGGGTAACGTAATTGCGCTGAAGCAAAAATACCCATCTGATAATCTAAGTCCTGCATACGATCAAGCCATACAGGAGACTGCTGTTGAATGAGCACATTTGACCAATAAGTAGGATAAAGACCATAAAATAAACCAAATATACCCAAACGAGTTGCATTGCTCGATGAAAAGTGATGCGGTAAAGAGACAGCCTGATGCTTTTGAGCAAAAGCAAAAGTACGCGGCATGAACTTTGAATTTAGAGTATCTTTGCGTAAGGCATCGACCACAATCAACATGATATCTTTGGGTTGCCTGATGTGGCTATACTCTAATGCTTGTAGTGGGTATTTGAAGCTACCTTGAAAGCTCTGCTTCATTGAACGCTTCGCTATATCCTCTTTACTGACCAAGCCTAGACGAATGAATAAACTATTGGCTCTAAGGGGATAAAATAAAGGTAAATAAGCTTGAAAAGCACGGGCATTGCTCAAATGAAAGGCACTAGCATAAGCATTGAGCATATGGGATGACACAGTCAAGATCGCGAAAAGCCCAATACAAGTCATCTTGATTTTTTTGTAACCGGCATCAAATCTAGGCTTATTGAAACGCTCCAACCAAGACAATAGTTGATATTGTCCCACTCCAATCAAAGCGATGCTAGCAAAAGCAAAAGCCCATATAGTCCAAGAGAGTGTAATCGCCTGACCATGCCATAAAAACTGAAAGACAAAACCACTGAGATGAAACCGATACTGAGCAAAGACGCTTGTATCGATCCACAATACACTTAACGCGCAAGTGGCTATGCTCACATAGAGAAGTTTTTGGCATAAGACAAAGCGCTTACCCGCACATATCACAAAAGGCAACAGTAAAATACCTAAAAGTAACCAAGAATGGCTTACTAATGAGGTGAGAATGCTTGCCCATTCAACAAGATAAACACCAGTTGTTTCAAAGGTTATTAAATAACGGGAAGCAATAAAAGTTGCAATTAAACTATTGAATAAAAAAGATAAAAGAAATGTTCTTGTACTCACGGCCACTCCCAAAAAGTTCAAATAGTATACAAAGCAAAAACCCGAAATACAACATATACTTAATATTTTTAAACATTTTAAAACATATCGAGTATAAAAATAATCTATGGCTATTTATAAACTTATTCCCTTATGCTTTATTTTGTTTTCATCCATCGTAAGCTGGGCTAAAACCGTATTACCTGAACCTATCTTCGCTTTAAAAGATACAGCCAATCCTGTTTGGGCAGCCAGAGGTATGGTCGCAGCACCAGAGCCACTGGCAGCAAAAATAGGTCTCAACATATTGAAAAAAGGCGGAAATGCTGTAGATGCTGCGGTGGCAATAGGTTATGCCTTAGCCGTAACGCATCCTCGTGCAGGGAATTTGGGTGGAGGCGGTTTTATGCTCATTTATTTACGTCGTACTAAAAAAATGATAGCTATCGATTACCGCGAAACAGCGCCTCAAGCAACAAAAGTCAAACTCTATTTAGATGAAAATAAAAAGCCTGTTGCTGATCGCACCCGATACCACGGATTGGCTATAGGTGTACCTGGCACAGTTATGGGACTTGAGCAAGCCAGAGTAAAATATGGCACCATGAAGCGCATGGATTTAATGAAACCTGCTATCAGGCTCGCCCAGAAAGGCTTTCGTCTTTCTTATGCTTTATCTCAATCGCTCAACCAAGCAGCAACTCGCTTTAAACGCTTTCCGCAAGCCAAGCATGTCTTCACGAAAAAAAATGGTCAGCCTTATCGACCCAAAGAGAAATGGCGTCAGAAAGAGCTAGCACAAAGCTTAAGTCAAATCGCTCAATACGGCACACGCGCTTTTTATCGAGGCAGTATTGCCAAGAAAATAATACAAACCGTCGAAAAATATGGTGGCGTCATGACGCTTGAAGATCTAGCGCAATACAAAGCAGTTCAGCGTGAACCTGTTCAAGGTCACTATGATGTCTATGATATTTTTGCCATGCCTCCACCTTCATCAGGTGGTGTCCATCTTGTGCAGTTACTCAATACGCTACAACACTTCCCACTTGCCGATTGGGGACACAATACCGCCCAAACTTTACATGTCATGGCTGAAGCGATGAAGTATGCTTATGCCGATCGCAGCTATTACCTTGGCGATCCTGATTTTGTTCAAGTTCCTATAAGACAACTCACCCATCCAAAATATGGTCGTTATATAGCCAAGCGTATTAACACCAAACGAGCCCAGCCAAGTATTAAAATGAGCCCAAATAGAAGCTTTATTAAAGAGAGCGATCAAACCACGCATTTTTCTGTTATCGACAAAGACGGCAATGCAGTGAGTAATACCTATACACTGAACTTCAGCTTTGGCAGTGGCTTAGTTGCAGAAGGTACAGGCATTATACTCAACAATGAAATAGATGACTTTTCCATCAAAAAAGGAGTAGCTAATGCGTATGGTCTTATAGGTGGGAAAGCAAACCAGATCGCACCTAAAAAGCGTCCTTTAAGCTCAATGACGCCTTTTATTGCACTCCATCAAGATAATGTGTTTTTAGTGGGCGGTACACCTGGAGGCTCTCGTATTATCACCACTTGCTTGCAACTTATTCTTAATGTGATAACACATAAAATGAATCCAGCCGAAGCAGTTCAGGCACCTCGGATGCATCACCAATGGCAACCAGATAAAATACAAGTCGAGCAAAGTCTAAGTCAAGACACCACAGCATTGCTTGATCGAAAAGGACATATCATTCAAGTCCAAGGGGCAATGGGAGATGCGCAACTTATCATGAAAAATAGAAATGGACTGTGGGGCGCATCCGATCCAAGAGGCTATGGTGTAAGCCTTGGTTACTAAGACAAATAAGGTTGTAGCAACACCTGTAACTCATCATTGTGCTCAAGTATGGACTCAAGTAACGTCAGTTGATTTTGAGCACGAATCAGATTATGTTCCGGATAATCGACTTTAAAGTAGTCGTCACCACGCAGGTAATCTGCTAAAAAACGAATACTGATCATATAAGGTAGAAGTTTCGCGCCTAAAGCTAAAGATTCTACTTCAAGTGGAGTGATCACATCGCCCAAACTATCCATATAGCCGGCAACCAAAGCCGCCAAAATCTCTTGGCGCAATTTGATGTTTTCAAAATTAGTAGAATCTTCTTTTTCAGGTGACGCAACGGTGCGCACCATATCGCCAAAGTCATACAATAAATAACCTGGCATCACGGTATCCAAATCAATCACGCAACGTGCTGCACCATCAGCAGCATTAAGTAATACATTATTAATTTTTGTATCATTATGCGTAATACGTAAAGGTAGACCTTTGATCACCAATAAATCAAAAGCAATCACAAGATGGTAATGACTTTGAACCCAAACAAGCGTATCTGAAGCTTTGGTTAAACGCTCTTCACTGGCATCTTGTTTAGCTTGCTCTAGCTGTTCAAAACGCGCGTGAATATTATGAAAATCAGAAATGACCTCATCAAACTGATCCACTTGGCAATCAAACAAGGCACGATTGAAAGCACCAAAAGCCTGCGCTGCTTGAAAAGCTTGTTCTGCTGTCGATGCAGTTTGTAGACATACGGTCTCAGGCACAAAATTAAATGCACGCCAAAATCCATGTTGATCATCTTGATAGAAAAGCTGACCTGAAGTCGTCGGCAGTAAATTTAACACATCATAAGGATAGTTTTTCTGCAGCTTTTTCTCTGCTAAATGGGTCACGGCACAAGCAAAGTTTTTCATGAGGCTTTGTTGGTTAGGAAAAACAAGCGTATTCACTTTCTGCAACACAACTTGTTTGTCATTTTGTACTAAATAGGTTTGGTGAATATGCCCCTCACCTAGAGTTTTCAAACTTGCTTTGGTATCTAATTGAAATTGGGCAGCCAGTTGTTTAAACAACATTGGTTCCATTATAAACCCCTATAATTAAATCACAAATGTGCTAACAAAGTAATTAGCACACATTATGCCAATAAAAAATAAGCACAAGCTCCGGCTTGGCTCACTGAAATTAAAATCTATCGTTTTTAGACTAAGATTAAAAACCATATCACTCCATTTTTTAAGAGACCACAAGAGGCACTGAACATGGAATCCACCCCTAAAAAAAACTATCAAATCACTTTTAATAGTTTAGATTCAAATATATATGAGGCACCGATTAACTTAAATCAACTCAGCAATAATCTTAAAAAAACAGAACAAAAAATTCACACTGCAGTATCTGACCTTTCGGTACAACTACAACAAAACAAAAAATTTATCGAAGAGATACAAGACTTTTCATTTTATGCTGAACAGCGTCTGGATGAATCGATTGCATCAGCAGAGTACCACCAAACACAAATGGATCTCTACTTGATTACAGCCATTGTAGCATCCATGATTTTGTCAACATGTATCACATTGATCACACATATTTGGTATCAACAACGAGTACGTCGGGCACAACAACTTATGATCGAAAAAACAATTCACCAAGCTATCGCACCTCTTGCGCCACAAACAGAAATGCAAGATTTTTTAAAAACACTCAATAAGCAGCTGATACAACAAGAGCAAATTAAAAGCGATACCCTAGAATCAACGCGTACGCAGAATAAAGCAAAGCATGAGACACAACCTTCAGCCATAGCATAACTCACGGCATTCAGGGGGCAAAGCTATCAAGCAACGTCTTGAGTCAAAGCCTGTGGCTTGGCAGCTTGCTCACTTTGTGGTGCTGGCTTTGCTGCTTTCGTTTTTTTAGCTGCTAAAGCCGACAAGACTTGGGATTTATTCTTAGCCAAGTATATACTGAGTTCTTCTGTAATCTGCCCATCTAACTGACAACCCGATTCCTGAATCAATACTGTCAATGCATCTGCTATATCAAGCATTTTATCGTATTCATCAGCATGTTTTTTATCCGTCGTTAACAAAACCTCGACTCCTTTTCTCACTACAGCATAGCGCGTTTCTACAGCCATTTTTTCTCCAATTCAACTTATCTTCATCATTCCAATACAAAAAGTGAGTGTAACAAAAAAAAACCGCATAAGCGGGTTTTCAACATCATTTTTTATACTTTTAAAACAATAAGTGCGCCATAGCAGAAATAATAGGCAAGCTCACCAAAGTTCTTAATATAAAAATAACCCACAATTCAAATAGGTTTAGTGGAATCTTACTTCCTAAAAGTAAAGCACCAATTTCTGAGAGGTAAATCAATTGAGTCACTGAGAGTGCTGCAATAATAAAACGCGTCATCTCCGAGGTAATGGGCGTAGCTAAAATAGAAGGTAAAAACATATCAGCAAAACCAACCATAATAGTTTTGGAAGCCGCTGTCGCTTCTGGAATCCCTAAAAGCTCTAAGTAAGGTACAAAAGGCTTACCTACCCATTCTAAAATAGGTAAATAATGATTATGTGCCACAATCGTGGCTAACGTACCAATGGCCATCACAACAGGCAACACACCACAGACCATATCTATCACATTTTTAGCTGCTGCTTTAACCTGTTCAGTCCAAGGTTCTAATTTTTCAACATGTGCCATCGCAGCATCCAGAGCCGTTGACCAGCTTGTATCAACTTGATGCTGTTGAGGTGCTTTGGCCGAGCCGTCGATATAAATATCTTTTTTCCAAGACAGAGGAGGCAACCTTGGGACAATAATGGCACACAGTAAGCCTGTTAAACACACAGTGGCATAAAATACAGCAAACATGTGCTCAAGCTGTACTTGGCTCAAAATCACTAAGGTAAAGGTAATAGATACAGCAGAAAAGCTTGTACCTATCACCGCAGCTTCACGTTGCGTATATTTTTTCTCTTCATATTGACTGTTGGTAATCATAACGCCTAAGCTGCCATCACCAAACCAAGAAGCTAAGCACCCTACCGCACTTCCACCTGGTAAATTAAATAAACGCTGCATCATCGATGCGCATTTAACACCCACAAACTCCAATAGACCGAAGTTCAGCAATAAGGGTAATAAGGCGCCTGCAAAGACAAAAATACAAAGCAAATCAACAGATAAGCTAAGCAACAACTCACCTGTATAAGGGCTCCAAATATACGCAGGCCCAATCTTAAAGTAAGTCATCGCCGCAAATATGCTACCTACAAATCGTGTGATAAGCCAAGGTACAGACGGTAACATCAGGCTTTTCAAAAAAGGATTATGAAGAACGACTTTAGGCTTACATATAAAACACAAAGCAGAAAATACACCCATCAGAATGATAATCACGGCAGCAAGAAAAGTACCTGAACTACCGAGCAGCTCACCTAGCCCTTTGGCAAAGACAGCCACCCATATAGTTGGATTTCCGTCGTGAATAATAGGCGTCATAAAAAGTAGCAAGCCTAAAAGAGAAGGCACAAAAAACATCAGTTTATGAGAAATAGAGCCTTTTAAAGCAACTTGGTTTTGCACAAACACCTCATGATAAATAACGACTTAGACTTTAAAATTAAAAAAGCAATATAACGTAACAAAGCACAATATGCTAGTTCTCTACACAAAATTGAGATGTAACATAATATTTACAAATTTAATAGTCTAAGTATTGAATAAATATTCCTAATCCTACCATAAAAAAAACGGTAAAACCTCTTTTTTATAGAGGAGGTGAGTGATGAATAAAGCTTAATTCTCTTACCGATTTATAGGGATTTATCGACTATAATTAAAGTTTAAAAAGGTCATTTAAAGCCGTTATGGAATCAGAAATTTTTGAACCAGCTATTTTACTCATTACCCTAACCTGTGGGTTAGCCATGAATCGTGTCGGGATTCCTCCACTTATAGGATATCTTGCTGCTGGCTTTATTCTGTTCGCTCTCGACTTTAACGAATCTAACTTACCCCTGCTTACGGATATCGCAAATATTGGGGTGTATCTATTACTCTTTGTCATCGGTTTAAAGCTCGACTTAACCAACCTGTTAAAGCCCTATGTCTGGGCAACCGCTTCTTTGCATATGGTTTTATTCAGTATTGTGAGTGTATCCCTTTTTAAGTCTTTAACCTATCTAGGCGTAATACACTTAGATACACTCACAGCTGAACATTTATTACTTCTTGCCTTTGCAATCAGCTTCTCAAGTACGGTTTTTGTCATGAAAACACTCGAGGCGCGTGGAGAGCTTGAGTCACGCTATGGTCAAATTGCTATTGGTATTTTGATCATCCAAGACTTATTTGCTGTGATGTTTCTGACCTTCTCAAAAGGTGAGCTACCTTCTATTTATGCACTAGGGTTATTGGCTTTACCTGTTATACGACCTTTATTTTATCGTGCTTGCGATCACTTAGGTCATGGTGATTTACTGGTACTCTTTGGTCTGGTTATGACTCTTATTTTTGGTGCTTATCTCTTTGAATTAGCAGGATTAAAACCTGACTTAGGTGCTCTGATGATGGGGCTGCTGTTATCAAAACATCCGAAAGCGTCTGAAATAGCCAGCTCTTTATTCTATTTTAAAGAGCTCTTTTTAGTTTCATTCTTTGTCACAATAGGTTTAAAGGGACTGCCTACATGGAATGATTTATGGCTCGCCCTCACTTTAATCTTGTTTTTACCCTTGAAAGGTATGTTGTTTGCCATACTTCTCACGCGATTTCTTTTACGAGCGAGAACGGCATTTTTATCATCTTTGTCTTTGATGAATTACTCAGAGTTTGGGCTTATTGTGACTGCGGTCGCCATCAGCCAAGGGTTACTCCCCGATCATCTTATTATTACACTCGCCCTGACCCTTTCCTTGAGTTTTTTAATCGCCGCGCCACTTAATTTACACTCAGAACATATCTATAAATATATTCATAAATATATTGTGCCTTTTGAGCGTATAGATGCCAACCAAGAGGATAAACCTATTGATATAGGAGAGCCTAGATTTTTAATTCTAGGTATGGGACGTATTGGTACAGAAGCCTATAACGAGCTTAGAAAACACTTTGGTAATGTCATTGTCGGTATTGATCACAAACCTGAAACTGTTGAAGTACATCAACAACAAGATCGCGTTGTCGTTTTAGGCGATGCAACAGATACAGACTTTTGGTCTAAACTCAATCCAGCCAAACACGTCTACCATATTCTTTTATGTATGCCACACCATCAAGCTAATATTTTGGCATTAGAACAAATTCAAGCAAGCTCTTACTCAGGAAAATTTAGTTCTATGTCGTATTATCATGATGAGCGAGAGCTACTTGAACAAAGTGGCGTAGACTATACATATAGCATTTATGAAGCTGCGGGTATTGGCTTGGCTCGAGATATTATTAAAAGTAGCCGCAAAGATCTTCAAACTAAGATTCTTCGAGACTTTAAAGATTAATATCGAATCATGCTCTAAAACTGAGTGGGATTACTTCCCTGAATCAGATGCTTGACGAAATAAGCGGTCTTTTCGCAATTCACTTCTTTAATCAAAGACTGCTTATCTTGATGATACATAGGAAGCACTTCTAACCAGCGCTGACTCACCCAGTTCAAGTCTTCTAAATGTATATGTGAATACAATCCAGAAACATCTGGGTTAGCGGTATAAAATTCGAGTAATGCTTCTGCAAGGACTTCGGAGTCTTCTGATATAGGCAGAAAAGGCCAGTTAGGTATAGGTGAAACTTCTACTTCATAAAAGCCTGATTGACGTTGTGCAGAAAGCACCTTCACCCTTTGTATACCTTCTATAACAACTGAGAGAGAGCCATCTTCTAACTGAAAAAAATCAATGACTTGGCACTGAGTTGCAATAGGATAACAAGGAAGTGAATAACTTTGCGATGAAACAGAAACAACAATATTTGATTTATTTTTGAGGTGTTCAGCAACGTATAGCAATAAATCATGATCAATAATTTGAATTTCTTGGCGGCCTTCTGGCAACAACCAATGCTCTAAACGAATAAGCGTTGCACGATAAGACTCCATGAATCATAACCTCATAATTCAACTTATAATCTTAAGTTTAGCAGGAAGTACACCTAAAAGCATAAAGAAAAAACAACTCTACAGTTTAAACTTTAACTTCATTTTTTTTATCAATAAGTTAAAACCTATAAAATAAAGAATGCACAGCTTGAAAAACAGAGATAAAGTGGCTAAGATTTCAGTTTATCGCTGTGCGAGCATCGTATAATGGCTATTACCTCAGCCTTCCAAGCTGATGATGCGGGTTCGACTCCCGCTGCTCGCTCCAATCACAAGGTTTTGATACATTTTTATACCTTTGAAAGATCTCGCTTTGAGTCGTACTTTAAGGTTCCAACTTAGCTGAAATCACCAATTTATCATTCCCAATACTCACAGGCAATGCTTTATCAGAAGCATCAAAATTCTTGATTTTGATATCATCCTCTAAGATCACAAGATCTGCTGTTTTGATATTCGGATCATGTATAAAATTCATATAAAGCCGAACAGTATGATAACGTATCATGTTATTTCTTACGGAAACAGGAAAACCATACCAACCTATATCATTTTTATTTTGATCCAGATTAAATAAGACTTCCTCAACCTCTTTCATTGCAATCTGATGGTATTTATCATTTAACTTTGCTTTAGAATTCGGCGTAAGATCTTGCAAATCGGGGTGCATAAATCCATAGTTGTACCAGTCATAATCCTTATATCCAACTGTTGCCATAGGTTGAAAAAGAATAGGCATAGCAAGGTTCACATTATCTTGACCCGCATCATACATATTGCAGATATAACCTCTGTAAGAGCCATAACAAGGATATATGGTTGTAGAAGGTGTCCTCTCTACACTCGAATCACTCAGAATAATATGTGCTGAATTCCACTTCATATTTTTAGAATCAAGCACACCGTGCATTTTATCCATGTTATGCACATAATCGCTGACCACATTATGATCATTGATATACGCACCTCTGAGATAATAAGCCGTATGAGACTGATTAAAGCTGATCGTGTTATAAGCTATATTATCTAACGTAGCAAATAGAACAAATTCTACGTTGGATAAATAAATTTTTTGGCGTTTAGCTAAATAAAAAGCAATTTCGTATTGGTTTCCAGATGAATTAGAAATAGATAATTTTGGATGCGCTATTTTATAATGATGCGTATTTTGAGGATTAAAGTTGTTCTGTGTTACATCATAAGTTGCTCTAAGGTCACGCAATTTTTTCTTATTATATTGAACAGAGATATGTACATCTGTTGTGTATTTGATTTTTGAAGTATCATCTGGGATACCTATTTTCACCTCACTCACGAGTTTCGAATAATCAACGCTTCTTTTAACTTCAGGTAAGGATGAATCAATTCCACTATTACATGCACTACACAAGGCTAGGATCATGGTCGTTACAATGCCATAACTGAAAGTACATGTTTTAATATTCATAGCAAGCCTCTTTTTGTCTCCAGTATATTCAAACAAATTATCAGATTATTCCATGTGAACTCTTCGCATATTCAACAATAATGATATCTAGTTTCGTTATCTGAACCATTACGTCTCAGAAATAAAGATGTATTCTTCATGCAATATCTATGTCTATTTGGTTTTTAGACTCTTCCCATAAAGCAAAAAGTGTACCGCTTGATACTCTATCAACACATGGAGCCATACGTATAAACTAAGATAAGCGTATGATTTCAAGACAATAAAAAAGCCATAACCTAAGTTATGACTTTTTATCAAATAAATCCAGCGATGAATCTGTATTAGTAAATCAAGTTGTCTTGATCTGCACCTTCTTTTTCTACTTCAACAGGTAGCATATGCTCACGAATAATACCTAGTTGTACTGCCAAGAAGCTAGCAACATAAATAGAAGAGTAAGTACCCACCATAATGCCTAAAAGCAGTGCTGTAGCAAAACCATGTATATTGGCTCCACCTTGAGTAAACAGAGCAATCACAACAAACAAAGTCGTCAAAGTCGTGATAACCGTTCGACTCATCGTTTGCGTAATAGAAGCATTAACCACTTCATACGGTGACGCTTTACGCATTTTGATAAAATTCTCGCGAATACGATCATAAACCACAATGGTGTCATTCAGTGAATAACCCACAACGGTTAAAACGCCCGCCAACACAGTGAGATCAAACTCAATCTGTAACCAAGAGAAAATACCTAAAGTGACCATCACATCATGTAGAAGTGCAGCGACAGAGCCAAGAGCTAAACGCCATTCAAAACGAAATGATACGTAAATCATGATACAAATCAGGGCAACTAAAACCGCCATACCACCTTGCTCAGCCAACTCTTGACCCACAGCAGGCCCAACAAACTCAACACGCTTAATCGTAGCCTGTGTATCTTGCTGTGCCGTCAGTACTTTAACCGCGTTGACCTGCTCTGCATTAGGAATATGTTCTTGGATAGGTAATCTAAAGACGACGTCTTTTAATGTACCAAAGCGTTGAATCACCACACCTTTTAAAGCTGGAGATGTTGCGGCATCACGTAAAGCATCGAGAGCAATATCTTCGCTAAACTCCACTTCAACAACGGTACCACCTGTAAAGTCTAATCCCCAATTTAATCCTTGCTGAGCAAGAAGCACAATGGAGCTTATGACCAAAACTATCGAGACATAGCTGATCAGTCGGGCGTGCTTTAAAAAATTAACCGTCTTTTTTAATGATAAAATTTCAAACATGATTCCTTCCTCAAATCGACAGCTTTTTCATACGTTTGGCACCCCATAACGCATTGACTAAAGCACGAGATACAACAATGACCGTAAACATAGAGGTTGCAATACCTATCATCAAAGTCACGGCGAAGCCTTTCACAGCACCTGTTCCTACTGCAAATAAAATCAGTGATGTGACAAATGTCGTGATATTGGCATCCGCAATAGTCGAGAAGGCATTGGCATAACCTTCAGAGATGGCGCGTTGTACCGAGCGACCAGAGCGCAGCTCTTCTCGAATACGTTCAAAAATAAGAACATTGCCATCAACCGCCATACCTACAGTCAATACGATACCTGCAATACCTGGTAGTGTCAGGGTTGCACCAGGAATCATAGACAACAAGCCCACAATCATCACAAGATTGGCAACCAGTACAAGATTGGCAACCAAACCAAACCGACGATAATAAATCATCATAAACAAGATCACAGCAATAAGACCTGAAATCATAGCTTGCAAACCGTTTTCGATATTTTGCTGTCCCATGCTTGGACCAATAGTGCGTTCTTCAACAATCTGAATAGGAGCTTTCAAGGCACCGGCACGAAGTAACAAAGCTAAGTTTTTAGCTTCTTCATAATCTAGGCCTGTGATCCGAAAGCTACGGCCTAAACGCGCTTGAATCGTGGCTTGCGATACGACCTCTTCGACTTTCTTCAGTACATAGCGACCTTCAGCATTTTTAACTTGTGTCGTTCTGTATTCAGTGAATAAAGTCGCCATCAATTGACCAATAGCACCTTTGGTAGCATTGGCCATCATGGTGCCACCTGTGGCATCTAAATCGATACTCACTTGAGGCTGATTATATTCATCAAAAGCAGCTCGAGCATTGGTGATGTGATCACCACTTAGAATCACTTCTTTATACAAAGCGGTTTTACCACCACCGCGCACATCGAAAGCTTCAGAGCTCATAGGTACGCGACCTCGAAGCAATGCATCTTGATCAACCTTGGTGTTCACCATACGAAACTCAAGCGTTGCCGTGGCGCCTAAAATTTGTTTGGCTCTAGATGGATCTTGAACACCTGGAAGTTGCACGACAATACGCTCAGCGCCTTGACGCTGTACCATCGGCTCAGCCACACCTAGCTCATTAACTCGATTGCGAATAATAGTTATATTTTGCGCAATCGCTTCTTCACGAATAAGGCGCATCTCTTCTTCAGAAATCGATACGATCAAATCATGAACACCATGGTTTTTTACTTGGTAGCGACGAAATTGTCGAGAAATAAAAGTGTTTGCTTGATCGCGTATTTCATCTTTTCGAAACCGCACCACAACACCTTCAGGCGTACTTTGAATACCCGAATAACGAATTTTTTGTTCACGTAAACTTGCACGCAAATCGGTCGAGATTTGCTTTTCTGCTTTTTGCATGACTTCCTTCATATCCACTTCCATAAGGAAATGAATACCACCACGCAAATCTAGACCTAAACGCATGGGTGATCCGCCGATAGAAGCGAGCCAATCAGGCGTTGTCGATGCAAAGTTAAGAGCTGTGATAAAGTTTTCATCTAACTCATTGACCAACACTTCCTTTGCAAGGAGTTGCTGCTCTGGATCAGCTAAACGAATTTGTAACTTGTTTGGTGTCAACTCAAGCTTTTTAATCTCTATTTGATTTTTATCAAGCAACTCACGCACTTCGATAAGCGTATCTTGCGTAACTTGCTGACCTCGAACACCCGAAATCTGTACAGCATGATCATCTCCAAATAAATTGGGGGACGCATACAATGCGGCCATACACACCACAAATATAACGAGTAGATTCTTCCATAATGGGTATTTGTTTAACACGCTAAATTCCTTGATACATTAAAGAGATTGCATTGAACCCTTTGGTAAAACTGCAGCGATATAATCCTTTTTTATAGTAATCTGTGTTGCATCACTGATGCTCAATAACACATAGTCATTGCTGTCACTGATTTTTTGGATTTTGCCAACTAAACCGCCATTGGTTAACACTTCATCACCCTTACTTAAAGAAGACATCAATCCCTTATGCTCTTTAGCACGTTTTGATTGTGGTCTATAGATCATGAAATAGAAAATTAAACCAAACATAACCAACATAAAAACCATTTCCATTGGATTACCTTGTGAACCATTTGCTGAAAACATAATATCCTCTTTAACTATTTTTAAATATAAATAAAATTAAACTTCTAATTTAGGCACCGCACGCCCAAGCTTTTCATAAAAGGACGTGACAAACTCATCAAACCTTTCTTCTTCAAGTGCTTGGCGCATATCAGCCATAAGACGCTGATAATAACGCAAGTTATGAATCGTATTCAGTCTGGCTCCTAAAATCTCATTACACTTATCTAAATGATGTAAGTAAGCTCTTGAATAATTCTTACAGGTGTAACAATCGCAACTTGCATCCAATGGTGTTGTATCTTCTTTATGGCGCGCATTACGGATTTTAATAACGCCTTCTGGCACAAACAAGTGTCCATTACGCGCATTACGTGTTGGCATCACACAATCAAACATATCCACACCTCGACGTACCCCTTCAACCAAGTCTTCAGGCTTACCTACGCCCATTAAGTAACGTGGTTTATCATCAGGAATTTTAGGACAAATATGTTCCAATACACGATGCATTTCTTCTTTAGGTTCGCCTACAGCTAAGCCACCGATAGCATAACCATCAAAACCTACTTTCTGTAACCCTTCTAAACTTTCATCTCGTAAGTGATCGTAGACACTCCCTTGGATGATACCAAACAAAGCATTAGGATTGCCTAAGCGGTTGAACTCATCGCGAGAGCGTTGCGCCCAACGCAGTGACATACGCATCGATGTCGCAGCTTCTTCTTCTGTTGCAGGGTAAGGTGTACATTCATCAAAAATCATCACCACATCAGAACCAAGGTAATATTGAATCTCCATCGACTTTTCAGGAGAAAGAAACACTTTCTCACCATTAATAGGCGATTGAAACTGAACACCTTCCTCAGTAATTTTACGCAGTTTACCCAGAGAAAAAACCTGAAAGCCACCTGAGTCAGTTAGGATTGGGCGTTGCCAATTCATAAAATCATGCAAATCACCATGCTTTTGCATGATATCTGTGCCTGGACGTAACCAAAGATGGAATGTGTTACCTAAAAGGATATCAGCACCCGTCTCACGCACTTCTTCAGGCGTCATACCTTTTACAGTACCATAAGTACCGACAGGCATAAAAGCTGGTGTTTCAACGACGCCACGTTCAAATTTAAGACGGCCTCGACGTGCGCGCCCTTGTTGTTTATCTAGTTCAAATTTCATTTTACAGCCTTATCAGAAAAACAGTCTGATGATTTTATTTATATGTAATAGGGTTGTTTATGAGTCTTTTCAAGAGCTCGGCGTGATGAACATTGCATCACCATAACTAAAGAAGCGATATTGCTCAGCAACCGCATGTCGATAAGCTCGCATCACCGGCTCATAACCAGCAAAAGCACTCACAAGCATAATTAAGGTTGATTCAGGTAAATGAAAATTCGTAATCAAAGCATCAATCACCTTAAACTCAAAGCCTGGATAGATGAAAATATCCGTCTCGCCAAAAAAAGGTTTGAGCACGCCATCATGCGCTTTCGCTGCAGATTCTAGGGAACGGACACTGGTCGTTCCCACAGCGATAACCTTCGAGCCGCGCTGTTTTGCCTGAGTAATCAGATCCACCGTCTCTTGGCTCACTTCCGCATATTCAGAATGCATAACATGCTCTGCTATCTCGTCGACACGCACAGGTTGAAAAGTGCCTGCTCCCACATGTAAGGTGACATAAGCTAGCTGCACACCTTTATCTTGCAATTTTTGCAGCATCTGTTCATCGAAATGTAGCCCAGCTGTAGGCGCTGCGACCGCACCATGCTTAACGCCATATACAGTTTGATAACGCTCCCAATCGCTCTCCTCATCAGGTCGGTCCATGTAAGGTGGTAGAGGCATATGACCAATTGTTTCAAGCAACTGTAAGATAGAGGCATCACCCTGTACATGGAGTTCAAATAAAGCATCATGTCTTTGCGCCATCAACATACGATAGCCTTGCTCAAACTCGATGATTTGACCCACTTTAGGTGCTTTAGACGCTTTAACATGAGCAAGTAATTTCTTGTCGTCAAGCATGCGTTCCACCAGCACTTCAACACGCCCACCTGTTTGCTTATGGCCATGTAATCTCGCTGGAATCACGCGTGTATCATTCAATACTAATACATCACCTGAGTCAACTAAGTCCAGCACATCGGTAAACTGCTGATCACATACTTGACCCGATGTACCATCTAGATGCAAAAGACGAGAAGCCGTTCTTTGCTCTGTAGGATAACGAGCGATAAGAGACTCGGGAAGATCAAAATAAAAGTCTGATACTTGCATAATACACCAACAACATTTGCATAGATTTAAATCATAAAATTGCAAGCAGTTTAGGGGGTTCAATCAGCTAAATCAAGTGTATTAAAGACTTATCTCTTACAATTGCGTTATCAATAACAGATTCAGCTACATCAAAGGCTGAGTCAAAGATATAAAGGCTACAGAGCAGCTTACCCAAACACCACAAAGATAAATGAGAAGTAAAGAGATGAAGCTGATCCTCATACAACACACCTAAATCAATAAGTTAAGTTCAAGCTCAAAAACCTATAGAATTTTAAAGGTCAAAATAACTTATGAAATCCGTTAGCTTAATTAAATCTTAACTTTACCTTTTACCTATAAAAAGGTAAGGTAAATCTAAAGTTTACCTTCATACAATGAGTCCGCCTATGTGGTTTAAAAACATACTTATTTTTAAATTCAACAAGCCCTGCACACTGACTGCAGAGCAGCTTGAACACGCACTCGATGCCTTTAAGTTTCACCCTTGTGCATCGCAAGAAAAACAAAGAATAGGTTTTACGCCTGTACTAGGCAAAACAGCACAGCAACTGGTGCATACTGTTGCCGAACAACACTTTGTGAGTATGACCAAGGAAGAAAAACATATTCCAACCCATGTCATTCAAGAAGCACTGCAAGAGCGTATTGAAGCTCTAGAAGAAAAAGAAGGACGCTTTCTACGTAAACAAGAAAAGCAAGCATTAAAAGATGATGTCATCATACAGCTGCTGCCTCGTGCATTCAGTCGTTATAGCCGCGCTCATGCACTCATTCTTCCTCAAGAAAACATCTTACTGGTTGACGCACCAAGTCGCTCTCAAGCAGAGGCTATGCTCGCTCTATTACGCAAAGCATTGGGATCACTTCCTGTTGTACCTCTTGAATTTGAGCAATCTGTCTCCCACACACTTACAGAATGGATTAAACAAGGACATGCACCGCAACCTTTTAGTCTCTTACAAGAAGCCGAATTGAAAGATATCTCAGAAGAAGGTGCTGTGGTACGTTTAAAACAGCAAGAGCTACATGAAAAAGAGGTCATCGCCCATCTTGAAGCCGGTAAGATGGTCGAGAAGCTTGCACTGGAGTATAACGATGCAACACAGTTTATTTTAACCAAAGATGGCAGTTTAAAACGTTTGAAGTTTTCTAAAGAGTTAACTTCTACCCACGATGAACTGAAAGACAACCCTCAAGCACACTTGGACGCTAATTTGAATCTGATGAGTCATGAAATCAAACAAATTTTAAATCATCTCATGGGTTGTTTGGTTTGAGCCTACGCGTTCTACAACGCATAATTTAAGCGCTTAAGCAGGTAAAACATAAACGAAAAGGCAGAAGTCGTTTATGATTAAAAGATAGCTTAAGCGCTGTATGCTGTACGCTTATCACTTTTCTTAAAAAGGAAATCTTATGGAAGTGACTATCAACCCTCGTGGTAGCATGGTGCAACTCTCAAAGTTAGAAGTAGAACGGCTCCAAAAAAATGCACAAAGCCGCTTGTACCAGCTTTATCGTCGTTGCTCTCTTGCAGTGCTTTCTTCCGGTGCTCATTGCGACAGTTCGGAAAAGTTGTTCTCAGCACATCAAGACTTTGATATTCATATCGTCTGTGTTGAGCGCGGCATTAAGATCGAACTGCATAATCCTCCGCATGAAGCTTTTGTCGATGGACAAATCATGCACGGCATTCAAGAGCACCTTTGTGCCGTGCTACGTGATATTTTATTTTTAAGCGATCAGTTTACCTTAACGTCGAAAAAGCCTAAAGAACAATCGAGTCAAATTACCAATCATGTATTTGATATACTTAGACATTCTGAAACACTCTCTATTGATCAAGATCCGAATCTCATCGTATGCTGGGGTGGTCATAGCATCAATGAAGCCGAGTATAAATACACAAAGGAAGTGGGTTATCAATTGGGTTTAAGAGGTCTTGATATTTGTACAGGCTGCGGTCCAGGTGCCATGAAAGGTCCTATGAAAGGTGCAAGTATTGGTCATGCTAAACAACGTATTCTTGATGGCCGTTTTATCGGCTTAACCGAACCCAGTATTATTGCCGCGGAGCCTCCGAATCAGATTGTGAATCAGCTGGTGATCTTACCTGATATTGAAAAGCGCCTAGAAGCTTTTGTTCGCTTGTCTCACGGTATTATTATTTTTCCAGGTGGCGTGGGTACTACAGAAGAGCTGCTTTATCTACTAGGTATAAAGCTCAATAGCGCGAATCGAGACGAGCAACTCCCCCTCATCTTAACCGGCCCTCAGTCAAGTAAAAATTACTTCGAAGCTGTGGATCTCTTTGTAGGTGAAATACTTGGAGAAGAAGCACAGAAACTCTACACCATCATCATCGATGACCCGATTAAAGTGGCACAGGTTTTAAAAGAAAGCACCGAAAAAGTAAAACAACATCGACGGAAAACAGGAGATTCTTACCAATTTAATTGGCGATTGAACATCGAGCCTGATTTTCAAGTCCCCTTCTCTCCGACACACGAAAACATGGCAGGCTTAAATTTATCTTTTGATCAAGATAAAGCCAGTTTAGCAGCCAACTTACGCCGTGTTTTCTCCGGCATTGTTGCCGGTAATGTTAAGAGTGAAACAACCAAAGCCATTGATGAGTTGGGCCCTTTCCAGCTTCATGGAGACGCTCAGATGATGTCTTTGGTGGATAAACTTCTTACTGACTTCATCACACAAGGGCGTATGAAACTACCGGGTACTGAATACACACCTTGCTATGAAATAGTCAAATTATCTTCTTAAGTGTACCAATTCGTATGAGGAAACATTGATGTCTCAAACCATTTTAATCACAGGTGCAAATCGAGGCTTAGGCCTCGAATTTACTCGACAGTACTTAGAATATCAAAATCAGGTGATCGCTTGCTGTCGAGATTTAAACAAAGCTTTGGCTCTACACGATCTAAAAGAGAAGTATCCGCACACTTTAACCTTAATACAACTTGATGTAACAGATACGGATGCCGTACACAAACTTGCACAAGATTTAGAACATACAGAACTTGATTTGCTGATCAATAATGCAGGAGTTTACGGTCCAAAGCATAAACCTCTTGGTGCACTCTGTGCTGAGGACTTTGAAGAAGTGCTCAAAGTCAACACTATTGCTCCCTTAATACTGAGTCAGGCTTTTATTCCTCACCTAGCTCAAACACAAGGTAAAGTTGCTTTTATCACAAGTAGAATGGGTAGTATAACTGATAACCAAAGTGGTGGCTCTTACCTGTACCGCGCATCTAAAGCAGCGCTCAATGCTTTAGGAAAAAGTCTCGCGCTTGACTTAGAAGCCGATGATATCAAGGTCTTAATTATACATCCCGGCTGGGTCAAAACCGATATGGGTGGAGAACACGCCTGGATCACTCCGGAACAATCGATATCGCAAATGCGTAAGCTCATTCATTCCATTACGCTTGACCAAAGTGGTCAATTTTGGCATTGTGACGGTTCTAAACTACCTTGGTAAAACAAATCGGAAATAAAAAATATAACAAAGGAATCACCAAATATGAGATTTCGTTTTAAAAAAACAGCTCTTTCTTTTACAGTTGCAACCATAACATCCTTATCTGGTTGTTCAAGCACCCCTTTTGAAGCACAGAACATACAACGCCTCTTAAACAGCGAGGAAAAAACAATTCTGACGAAAGCATACAAGAAATCACCTTGTGATGATAACATTTATAGCCCTTTACTTCTCTCGATTCAAGATCGACGCTGGCGCCCTAAAAAAAGCAAAGAAAGTATGTGTGACTTGCTCAAGCCCATACGCTGGATCGACAGCAACACCTGCGCTTCTAGCACCAGTCATGCCACGATAGAAGAAGAGTTTCAGGCATTTCATGGTGCCTCTTTACAAGAAGTCTGTTATCTATCACCGCAACACAACACCATAGATCCTATTCGAGGCACCATCTCTGTTCAATCCAAGCATGATATGGTTGAGCTCATGCAGGCTGCAGTTGAATGTGAAGCTGTACGCTATAGCTTTATTGAGCTCACATCTAATGAAACAGTCGGTCCAGAAGAATATCAAAAAGTTTCTGCGCTGATTGAGATGTGCTTAAACAAACAAAAAGCGACAACTCAACGATAAAACCCCTTGTCTCACAGAACATACAATCTGTATATATTTTATGCAGCTTGTATGTGCTTTTTCTGCGCCTCTCTCTCCACTATCTACTATAATTACATTATGCAACAATTGCATAAGACTACAGTATGAACTTCTTGGTAAAACCGTGAGTCCAACACCTTAACGCTTTGAAAAATAAGGTCTTTGTCACCCCCTATCAAAAGGTTGTTATCAATCTATCATGAGGTATAGATCGCGGCTATGCACACACAAAAATATAAAGTAGGTACGCATCGATGAGCGGCTCGCAACAAACCATGAGCTTTCCTTATTTAAAGACTTTTATGATGTTTCTCCTCGCAATGGGGTTAAATCGTTTAGTCCGACAAACTGATCTATCTTTTTTATCTTATTATGACCCTAGCTATTTAACTATTTTTGCATATCTCAGTCGTATGAACTGGTTTGAAAGTATCATTATTTTTTCTTTTGTACCTCTGATTATCAAAATGGTTTTAGAGTATCGCTATTCACCCATGATGGGACGTATTTTTGGAGCTATTATTCTGCTATCAATGATGACAATAATGCTCTCTTCACTGGTTTATTTTATCTCTATTTTTGGTGCCGGATTGTACGAAGATTCACCTTTTTATATGTACGGCGCTTTATATCAGATAGGTTTAATTCCTATTGTGATGATGATTTCTTTTTTACATATGACTTTATTTTCATTAGGATATGGACAATACGTGTTGGCTTTAACTGTATATAAACTTTTTTTAAATGCTATTTTAGACTATCTTTTTATTTATTATTTCGACTTAGGTTTTCATGGTGTTTTTATTGCGACATATTTTGTCTATATATTTACTTTATATATGTTTATTTACAAGCTTGAGAAAGAAGGGGTTAATTTAAAACCCAAAGCAGAAATAAAAGAATATCTGAAACTCATTCGAAAAAAGATCAGCTTGATAGGATACGAAATAGTAAGGCTATTTTCTTCTTTAGTGATTATTCACTTACTTTTTTTTATAGCTTATAACCACATCACAAAACAAAGTTTTTTGGAGTTTTCCGCAGCACATGAATTTTTATTTTTAACAAATCTTTTTAGTATCGCGCTTTTACGTGTAACCACTATGTATATGGAACAACATCGAGAACAACTACAAAATAACCTTTCTTTCCAACAAGGACGACACTTGTTCACTTATGTTATGTTCGCCGGCTTTTTCATAGGTATCCTGTGTTTTGCATATCATGAAGTGATAGCTTATCGACTTTATAATATTCAGAACATAAGTCATATGTGGTCAAACTTTATGTTATGTCTGATTTTATATTATCCTTTAAATTTTCTATGTTCATTAGTTGTTTCGATGTTTCATGTTTATAACTCATTTAAACGCATCACCTTCCTAGAAACTTTTACAAAATGGGGCATACAGCTTCCTCTGGCATCTTATGGAATTTTAACCGGGGAATCTATTCTTTTATGGATTGCCATGATTATTGCTGAGCTATTTATGCTGGTAGCTGGTCTTTTTATTTTGAATCAAATTCGTAAAGCACCAGAAAAAAGTGAAAATGAACCTCTCGCATATTAGAAGGCTGTTTAAAAAGCAATCAAGCTGTAAATAATGCAACAATTTTCAACCTATTTTTATTTGGAAATCTATTTAATTCTTGTTGATTGCAAATTTTAGCTGTATGTTACCTTTTATTTTTTATAAAAACTTCATGTTGCTTAAATTTTATTTCGTTAACTTTACAATTATTTTCATTTGCTTTGTCATCAAATGGCATGCAGCCAAAACTAAAGCACGCCAACACAGTTACCTCTACCAACCCAGCAAAAATCAGCCAAAACTATCTGCCGATTTCAATTGTCATGCTTATGAGTCTATAGATAAGCTCTTTACAGCATGTGAACTACGTTTTTATAGAGCTCTCGAACAGGTCATTCCAGATTCCATGCTAATTTTTGGTAAAGTTAGAATCGCAGATGTACTGAAGCCCAAAGAAGGCTTTAACGGTCAGGAACGCTATAAGATATTTGGAAAAATATGCGCCAAGCATCTTGACTATGTCATTTGCGACAAAAGAAGCTTAAACGTTATATGCTGTATTGAGCTGCACGATCAGTCTCATCAACGAGCAGATAGAATCGAGCGTGATGTGTTTGTGCGTAAAATCTTTAAGTCTTCTGGAGTCAAACTGATCGAAATTACAGCAAAAGGACAATATAATCTGAAATGTCTCAGAAAAGATCTGAAATTTCTTTTTTGACCTGTTTCTTTCAGAAAAGTATTAATTTTTTGACTGATTAACTTGCAAGAACAGTAGTGTTCTTGTTAAATATAAATTTAATTTTTCTAATTTTTACATCTACTTAAAGGATTAATCATGGAAATTATTATTTTTCTTTGTACTCTTGCTCTGGGTATTGTATTTGTGCTTTATACCGAGATGAATAAAGCCAAGAAAGATCATGAAGAAAAAGACTAAGCAATCTTCTTCTTACCCATAAAAAAAGCGAGATCGTTAACACATCTCGCTTTAAATACTTGAAAATAGGAGCAACAACCATGGTTTCGGCCACTTTTTATATCATAGCAACATCTCTTACGTCTCATTCTCTCTCAGCCGTATGTAACGGAAGCTGAGATCATACATCTCTCTCATAAGAAAAGGATATCCTAATGAGTTTACTTTGTTTCGGTGAAGTTTTAGTTGATTTATTATCGAATGACAGTCAACCTGAGCAGTTTACTAAATTCGCAGGTGGTGCACCTGCAAATGTCGCAGTTGCTTATGCCAAGCTCGGAGGCAATGCGAGTTTTGTCGGCATGCTCGGCAAAGATAAGTTTGGGGACTTTCTTGAACAAGAGCTACAACAAGCAGGCGTACACACCAAATATTGTAAACGCACAGCTAAAGCTCAAACTGCATTAGCTTTTATCTGTCTAGATAAACATAACGAACGCGATTTTACTTTCTATCGCTCTCAAACTGCTGATTTACTTTTTAAAGCACATGATTTTTGTCTTGCTGCTTTTCAACAACATGAGATATTTCATATGTGCTCTAATAGTTTGTGCGAACAAGCTATTTTTCAAACAACGCTGAAAGGACTAGAGCAAGCCAAAGCAGCATGTTGTCTTATTAGTTTTGATATCAACTTACGTACCCATTTGTGGCAAACACCCAAGCATATCTATTCAAGAGTCATGAAGGTGATTGCGTCAACGGATATTTTAAAGCTCAATGAAGATGAATTAAAATGGCTCACAGAACATGCAAAACCTGAGCACGCCAAGCAAGATCTCATTCAGCTATGCTTTCAACTAGGTGTGCAAGTGATTTTACTCACCCGAGGAAAGCAACATATCACCTGCTATACACAGAACTCTCAAATGGATGTCACACCACCCTCTTGTGATACGATCGATACCACAGCTGCAGGAGATGCCTTTATTGGCGGTTTTCTTTACGCGATGAGTCAACAGATCATTCACAAACAACCTCTTAGTGCATCGCAACTCAGGGAGTCTATTGTCTTTGCAAGCTACTGTGGTTCTTTTTGTGTTACGCGTTCAGGCGCTTTTAGTGCTTTGCCGACGCAAGATGATATAAATACTTTTGTACAGTCCATCTAATTAAGCAACGCGTCACTTTTTTATGTCAGTCTTAATTCTTAACTCTTTGATTTAGAATTAAGACTTGACTCAACTCAATGAGCAAGCCCAAAAATTACACTTTTCCGCTTAATTTTGTATTTACTTTACTCGACCCTTGCCGATATGTTTTTAAGCTTTCCTAATAAGATACCGACTTCTCATGAAAAATATGCCTAGCCTGAAAAGTATGTTTTATTTGATTAAATTACATGAGTTACAGCATTTCAGTCGTGCTGCAAAAGCTTGTTCTATCACACAATCAACACTCTCTATCGGTATTCAAACTTTAGAAAAGCAATTAGGTATGCCTCTGCTTGAAAGACAACATAAATCTTTTGTTTTTACAGAAACAGGAGAAGAAGTGGTCAAACGCTGCAAGAAAATCTTGATGGATGTCTCAGAGATTACTGATCTTGCGCGCTCTGATGGCAAGCCTTTTCATGGCACATTACAGCTCGGTTGTATCTCAACCATAGCACCTTTTTTGTTGCCCAAAGTAGTAAAGCAAACTCAAGAGAAGTGGTCTGATCTAAAATTAGTCATTACTGAAGATGTCAGCAGCCAACTGCTGGAAAAGCTTCATTTAGGTGAGATAGATGTTGCTCTTTTAGCTCTTCCAGCCAAATTAAAGGATATGCAATCTTATTCTTTAGGCAAAGAAAGACTACAGTGGGTTGCTCATAGAAAGCATGTTTCCCCTATGCAAGAGCCTGTCAACTTAAATACCATACCCAATCAAAGTTTATTTATGCTCGATAAAACACATTGTCTTTACGATCATATCATGCAAGATGCAGAAAAAAGTCATCATCAAAAAATCAACCCAAACGCATTTTACGACTTATCGACACTCATTCAAATGACGAATACATATCAAGGGATTACTTGCTTACCTCAGATGGCTCTTAAGTCTCATATTCTCAATCATTCTGATTTAGAAGTCATTCGACAAAACACACCTGCGTTAGAAAGAGAAATTTGCTTAGTATGGCGTCCTTCTAGCCACAGAGTGCATACATTAAGAGCTCTTGCAGCATTAATTGAGCAACAAATGCGCATACTTTAAAAAAAATAATCTTGAAGTATCTGCTGCGTAAAATGCTTCTTGAGATAAAAACCTCTTGGACGCGTTTGTATGAAGACTCCATCATGTCCTACCGCAGAAGTGAGAGCACGACCATGCGCAGCTTTAGGTCGAACTTGCAAAACCTGACCTTGTCTTGCTGATAAAGTCTCTATATGACCTGTACAAATTTGCGTCATAATTTCTTCCCAATCTTGTCGTATCAAGCTCCACTGCTGTGCACAAGGCTGCCACACAAACGGCGTTCCTATCAGTCTCTGAGCCAGAGGTATCTCACGCTCACCTTGAATAGGAATCCACAGCACACGCTTTAATTTTTGATACAGTACGGTTTGCTCAAACTCAACTAGGCCTTGATTGAGCAACGGCACTGTCGTGATATAGGTCGTCTCTAAAGGCTGAAGATGCAAACCAATAGGCAAAGTTTTGAGCTCAAGATCCAGGTGTGGAAAATCCTGTTGTGGTTTAGAGCCTGAAGCCGCACCTAAAATACACTCTAATAAATGTCCCACATAACCTTTATCCTTCGCCAAGTTCTGTGGCAAAGGCCAAGACGCCTCTTGGGCGAGCTCCGCAAGCGTAGCGCCTGATAGAGCATCTGCTCTAGCAAAAAGCTCATCTTGAGATAGAGGTGTACCAAAACGCATACTTTATTTTTTTCCCTTCTCTTAGTTCTTTTATAAGACTTTATTGTAAGAAATTTTCAAATTAAGCTAAAGTTAAAAGATTAATTTTTAGAAGATTTTGCATCTTTGATTGCTAGAATTGTTACTTTATGAAACAATTCTAGTATTCAAGGCGAAAGAGTTGAGGTCCATGTGATCGATAACGAAGGATTTCGTTCTAACGTCGGTATAGTCATCTGCAATCGGCAAGGGCAAGTGATGTGGGCAAGGCGCTATGGCCAATATTCATGGCAATTTCCACAAGGAGGCATTCATGAAGGTGAAACTCCTGAGGAAGCTATGTATCGTGAGCTTTATGAAGAGGTGGGGTTACGCCAAGAACATGTAAACCTCATTGCTACAAGTGCACGCTGGTTAAAATATCGCTTACCTGCGCGATTAATACGTCATGACAGTAAACCCGTCTGTATAGGACAGAAACAAAAGTGGTTTTTATTACAATTAAACGCTCAGGACGAATGTGTTGACTTACAAGCGTCAGGGCATCCTGAATTTGACGGTTGGCGTTGGGTTAGTTATTGGTATCCAATACGTCAAGTCGTCTCGTTTAAGCGTGAGGTCTATCGGAAAGTCATGCATGAATTTGCAAGTTATACGATGACGGTGCCAAAAAAAAAAGAACCAAACGATAAAACAAAAGATACACCTGTTGACTCAGATATAAATATAATTGAACCCAATTAACCTTCAAATTGAGAATAAAAAGATGCATAATAAGGCAAATAATACATGACCGCACAAAATTACTTTACCTTTCCAAATATTGATCCTATTTTATTTTCTCTAGGAGAGTTCAACCTCTTTGGATTCACCATAGAGCCCGCTGTCCGTTGGTATGGCTTAATGTACTTACTGGGACTTCTTATAGGTCTGCTATTACTCAATCGTGTTGCCGATCGCTCAAATGGAGTCTGGACACGAGAGCAAGTTTCTGATATTGCTTTTCAAGGCTTCATTAGTGCTGTTCTAGGCGGGCGCATAGGCTATGTCATATTCTATCAATTTGATCGCTTTATTGAAGACCCAGCTTATCTGTTTGCAATCCAAAACGGTGGCATGTCTTTTCATGGCGGATTAATTGGTGTACTGGTTGCCATGCTTTGGTATGCTAAGACGCATAACCGTAAATATCTTGCAGTCATAGACCTCATAGCACCTTATGTGCCTATAGGTTTAGGCTTAGGACGTATTGGTAATTTTATTAATGGTGAATTATGGGGACGCACAACCGACGTACCTTGGGCGATGATTTTCCCTCATGTAGACAATTTACCGCGTCATCCCTCACAACTCTATCAGTTTGCTCTTGAAGGTGTTTTTCTCTTCATCTTACTGCAGTGGTATAAAAACAAAACCACCAAAGTAGGTAGCGTATCAGGCATGTTCATGATCGGTTATGGTTTATCACGTATTATTGTAGAAACGGTGAGAGAGCCTGACGCACATATAGGACTACACTTCAATTTATTCACGCATGGACAGCTTCTATGCATCCCTATGATGCTCTTGGGTCTGTATTTTATTATACGACCTCATCATGCTCATCTTAAAAATGCGAAGATCAAATCATGAAACAATATCAAGACTTAATGCGCCATATTTTGGCACATGGTGAAAAAAAATCAGACAGAACAGGTACAGGTACCTTATCTGTTTTTGGATATCAAATGCGCTTTGATTTAGAGCAAGGCTTTCCTCTTGTCACAACAAAGAAGTGTCATCTGCGCTCTATCATCCATGAATTATTATGGTTTTTAAAAGGCGACACAAACATCAACTATCTGCAAGATCATGGTGTCTCGATTTGGAACGAGTGGGCAGATGAATCAGGTGATTTAGGCCCTGTTTATGGTGCGCAGTGGCGTAGCTGGCCTACAACTCAAGGTCAATCTATTGATCAAATTACACAACTGATTGATCAGATCAAGCAGCAACCCGACTCAAGACGACTGATTGTCTCAGCATGGAATGTAGCAGAGCTTGATGATATGGCACTTGCACCTTGTCATGCTTTTTTCCAGTTTTATGTCGCTAACAATAAGCTAAGCTGCCAGCTATATCAGCGTAGCTGTGATGTCTTTTTAGGTTTACCTTTCAATATTGCAAGTTATGCTCTGTTAACCATGATGGTAGCGCAGCAATGTGATTTAGAGCTCGGAGAATTCATTTGGACAGGTGGAGACACACATTTGTACCTCAACCATATAGAGCAAACCGAGCTGCAATTAACACGGGAGCCTTTACCCTTGCCCACTATGCGTCTTATGCGTCGTCCTGATTCTATTTTTGATTATCAGTTTGATGATTTTCAACTTGAAGGGTACAGTGCCCATCCACACATCAAAGCACCTGTCGCTATTTAAGGAGTTACTGCATCATGCCAGAGCTTATGGATAAACCACGACTAAACTGGGCATGCCGTCGGGGCATGCTCGAACTGGACAGCCTCTTGCGTCCCTTTTTACAACAGCAATATGACGCGCTTTCACTCGAAGAAAAGCACCTATTTGAGAAGCTTCTCGCTTGTGATGATCCACAGATATTTGCTTGGTTTATGCGCTCAGAAGTCTGTTCGAATCCTCAGTTAAACGCACTGATTGATAAGATTCGCCCCGCAGGTGCATAGTTTCTATTTTAAGGCCTCGCTATGGCCATTTCGGTTCAGCTTTATCGCAGCAATCGCCTCTATGATCTGTGTACTTAGCATATATGATCAGAACGGCTATTGGCCTATATGGCAGGCTTTATTATGCGTGGCCATACTTTGTAGTGTCTTTCTCGATCAAAGGAAGATACATCAAACACAGCCCTCTTTTTGGCTTAGTGATACATGTGAAATGCAGTTTCATTTACAACAAGATACTTATCAAGTGATACAAGTGAAATGGGTTTGTGCTTACTTTTGTTCCTTTGTGATTCAAGAAGAAGAAAGCCAAAACATACGTAAAATATGGATTTGGCATGATACTCTCACAGTGTATGCCTATAAAAACCTATGTCGCTCTCTTCAGCACATCAAACACAAACTACATTAATCAGGCTGTAAAATTGTGGGCGTTCGCTTCTGCAGCTTTTCAGGGTAATCAATATTATAATGAAGTCCGCGACTTTCTTTTCTTGTTTGAGCACAACGCACAATCAACTCCGATACCTGAACCAAGTTGCGTAACTCTAACAAATGGCCACTCACTTTAAAATGGCTATAATATTCTTGTATTTCACTTTGTAATAAAGAGATACGCCTTAAAGCTCTTGCTAAACGTTTGTCTGATCGCACAATGCCAACATAATCCCACATAAAAAGTCTTAGCTCATGCCAGTTATGAGAAATAATAACTTCTTCATCTGAATTGACAACATGACTTTCATCCCACAAAGGTAAGTGAGTCGGTACACTGTAATGATGGCGCAAATTCAATATCGACGTCGCTGCGCTACGCGCAAACACAATGCACTCAAGCAAAGAATTACTTGCCATGCGGTTTGCACCATGTAGCCCAGTGTAACTGACTTCACCAACTGCGTATAAACCATTGAGATCAGTTTGCCCATTAAGATCCGTCATCACACCACCGCAAGTATAATGTGCAGCAGGCACAATAGGCATACGCTCTTGGGTAATATCAATACCCAACGCCAGACAACGCGCATAGATAGTAGGAAAGTGCTGCTGAATCCAAGGAGCTGATTTATGGCTGATATCAAGAAACAAGCAATCCAAACCTAAGCGCTTCATTTCAAAGTCAATCGCTCTTGCCACGATATCACGAGGAGCTAATTCACCACGCTCATCAAAATCAAACATAAAACGACTTCCATCTGGACGAACTAAGTGCGCACCTTCGCCTCGAAGTGCTTCAGTCAATAAAAAATTGCGTGCTTGAGGATGGTATAAACAGGTTGGGTGGAATTGATTAAATTCCATGTTGGCAACACGACATCCGGCACGCCAAGCCATAGCAATACCATCACCTGAAGAGATATTAGGGTTAGATGTATATTGATAAACCTGAGAAGCACCACCTGTAGCTATAACGACAAATCGCGAATGAATGGTTTTGACACGTTGTTTATGCTCATCCCAAGCATAAGCCCCTAACACTCGATGCCCGGCTTGCCCCAACTTCTTGGTGGTGATTAAATCAATAGCATGATGATAAGGCAGAATGCGTATATTCTTGTGATCAAAGACTTGTTGCTGCAAGCTTGTTTGTAACTCTTTGCCTGTTGCATCAGCCGAGTGAAGTATACGCCGATAACTGTGACCACCTTCACGTGTTAAATGATAATGTGGTGTACCATCTTGAGAAGGCTCTGTATCAAACGCCACACCTTGTTGTATCAACCACTCTAAAGCAGGCTTAGCTTGTTCTGCGGTGAACTTAACGACCTGTGGATCACAGAGGTAAGCTCCAGCATTCATGGTATCTTCCACATGAGATGCAATACTGTCTTGCTCATCTAATACCGCTGCGATACCACCTTGTGCATACAAAGTGGAGCCTTCTTTCAAATCATTTTTTGAAAGCAAGATAACACTCATATGCTCTGCAACACTCAAAGCCAATGTTAAACCTGCAGCGCCGCTGCCCACAATTAATACATCACATGTTTGCTTTAAATCAGAAATCATGGTCTCATTACCACTTCTATCTATTTTGCTGTTGATTTTAAACTAATTTTAGCTTGCACATAAAGTGTTTTTGTATTCTGTAGAACTTTTTTATCATTTAAGCATCTAAGGTTAGATTTTACTTTAAGAAATTTTTAGAAGGTGTATAGGTTGTATGCTCCAAATCAACAATGACTTAGCGCTTGTAGAAAGCATTCAAAGTGGTGAATTGCATGTGTTTAACTTGCTTGTAAGCAAGTACCAAAACCGATTAACGCAAATCATACAAAGCTATGTCAAAAACGAACATGATGCCGCAGAAATATGCCAAGAAGTATTTATTAAAGCTTATAAGGCAATACACAAATTTCGAGGTGATAGTAGTTTTTATACTTGGATATATCGTATCGCTATTAACTGCTCCAAAAACTTTTTAAGATCGAAAAAAAGTTGTATGCAACTTGCTGATAATGAAAGAGATGACAGCTGCATACAAAACATAGCAACCTCCAATCATAATCCAGAGCATCTCACTCAATCGGATCAAGTGATTGATGCAATTCAACAAGCCATGCATCAACTCTCGCCGGAACTACAGCAAGTCATTCAATTACGAGAAGTTGAAGGCTTGAGTTATGACGAGATTGCCGAGCAAGTGCAGTGTCCAGTCGGCACAGTACGCTCGCGTATTTTTAGAGCTCGAAGCTTTATTGATCAATACATTGCTCCTTTACTTGAGCAGCATACGACCCGAACAGGACGAACATAATATGAAAAACAACCAATGTGAGCTTGAACAACTAAGTGCCATCATGGATGATGAGCAGGGCATAGAAAACATGAAACCTGATTCTGAAATGACGCAAACTTGGGCACGTTATCACCTCATTGGAGCTGCGATGCGCCAAGAATTGGCTTCTCACATCGATACCGACTTATCTGAGCGCATTGCGCAATATATTGAAACACATCCAGCACCTGTGAATAATCAGAAAGATAAGAAGAAAACAATTATTCCATTCAAAAACTGGCTCAAGAAAAAGAAAGCATACACCTCGCTCTTCGCCCAAAGTACAATTGCTGCAAGTGTTGCTCTTTTTATTGTTCACCTTGCACACATTCCGTCTGCGCCATCTGACCCGATACATTCACAGCACACTAAACCTTTTTTAGGTCAAATTAGTCCTGTTGGATTGCAATCTCAACCGATAGAACATGATTTATCTGAAACACAGTCAGCTACTTATAGAGATATAAAGCTAAGAGAACAATTACTGTTGCAAGAAGAGATGCAAGATGAACTGCAGCAACCCAAACCTTACCCAGCAAACAGTAAAACACCGAAATGAAGCCACGATGTGTAGATCGTAGGAATGTGATAGAATACTTTTCGCAGCGTAAGTACTGCATCTGAGCCTGACGCCCTTTTCTTTAAGATAGAGTTGAAATATGGTAACCTAACGCACAGGTCACGATATCATCATGGCGATTAAAAAACGAGCTCATGATATGATACAAAAGATGAAACTCAACATAAAAGATAAAGCGCGCTAACATGCAAGAAGAAATAGGTTATGTGATAGAGAAGAAAGGTACATGGATTGATGTTGCCATCACACGAAAAAGTACCTGTTCTAAGTGTCACAGCAGCCATCAGTGTAGTGTTGCTCCGATCACGCAAGCACTCACACCCGATCATATTGTAGTCACATGCCAGACAACACAAACTGTGCACATCGGCGATCAAGTTAAACTCTGTTTACCTCAAGCTTCTGTAGTAAAAGCGGCTATGCTCGGATATTTATATCCTCTGATGGGATTTTTCATCGGCTTGTTTATCGCTGAATCTATCCGCCCCGCATCTTACAATACAGACATCACTGCACTCGTAGGAGGCGTTTTAGGAGGTACTTTAGGCTGGTTACTTGCTCGCTATCAAGCAAAACAACAAGAATCGACTTGGCAACCACAAATCACAGCCTATTTAGGTCAACCTATTGAGACGAGCTCGCACATATACAAGCTTTAGAAGTACTTATCTGCCCTTTTTTAAAGTAAGCTATGACGCACTTCAATTGCAGTGAGTTTTTACTGCAAAAAGCGTTATTTTGGCAAAGAAGCACACCACCTCTGATACACAATAAGTTCAAAAAAAAAGCTACGTTTAACGTAGCTACTTTCGAGATTTTTTTATCTTTTTATATCAAAACTTTCTTGCCACACCAGAATCGATTGCAGCTTGAGCAACCGCCTCAGAAATACGTGGTAAAAGTCTTGGATCGATAGGCTTAGGCAAGACATACTCTGGACCAAAGACTAAATCAGAGATTTCAGGGTACGCATCAATGACGGCTTGAGGTACCGGCTCTTTTGCCAAATCAGCCAGAGCTTTCACTGCTGCAATTTTCATAGGCAAGTTAATGCAACGTGCACGTACGTCTAAAGCGCCACGGAAAAGAAACGGGAAGCACAATACATTGTTGACCTGATTTGGATAATCACTGCGACCTGTACCAAAAATCATATCTGGGCGGACTTTTTTAGCCAGCTCTGGATTAATTTCTGGATCAGGATTAGAGCAAGCAAATACAACAGGACGTTCTGCCATGCTTTGCAAGTGTTCTTCTGACAATAAATTCGCACCTGATAAACCTAGAAAAGCATCTGCACCTTGCATCGCATCGGCTAAAGTGCGTTGATCCGTTTCGAGCGCAAATTGTTGTTTGTACTCATTAAGATCTTCGCGTTCACTATGAATCACACCCTTACGGTCAATCATATAAATGTGTTCTTTTTTGATGCCACATTCAACCAATAAATGCATACAAGCAATGGCTGCTGCCCCTGCGCCGAGACATACAATTTTAACATCCTCAATCGCTTTGCCTTGCAGTGCTAAAGCATTCAGCATACCTGCAGCGGTGACGATAGCTGTTCCGTGTTGATCATCATGAAAAACAGGTATAGAACAACGCTCAATCAAAGCTTTTTCAATCTCAAAACACTCAGGCGCTTTAATATCTTCTAAGTTAATACCACCAAAGGTATCGGCAATATTTTCTACGGTGCGAATGAAGTCTTCTGTTGACTCATGCTTCACTTCAATGTCAATCGCATCAATTTTAGCAAAACGTTTAAATAACAGTGCTTTACCTTCCATAACAGGCTTAGAGGCTAAAGGACCTAAGTTACCCAAGCCTAAAATCGCTGTACCATTAGAAATGACAGCAACAAGATTGCCTTTACCTGTGTAACGGTATGCTTCCTGGGGATCTTGTGCAATTTCTTTAACAGGTTCAGCAACACCAGGACTATAAGCCAAGCTTAAATCTTTTGCAGTTTCTGCGGGCTTGCTTAAACCCATATAAATCTTACCAGGAACAGGATGCTCATGGTATTCAAGTGCTTCTTGACGAATATCTTTCATGACAACTCTCAACTTTAATTGAACAACAACCCATAAAAAGATAGGGAATATAAGATTATATGCTGTTTTTTTTACCTTGGATAGAAAAAAATACGGCCTTGTGCGAACAAGGCCGTATTTTTACAATATGATGCTTTTTCTGTAACGCTTGAGTTACCGAAACCACAGTCTTATTTTTTAGTTTTAAGCGCACCAAAACGCTGGTTGAAGCGATCAACACGACCACCGCTTGTAACAACTTTTTGCTGACCTGTATAGAAAGGATGACAAGCACCACAGACGTCCAAATGGATATCTTTTTCTAAAGTTGAGCGAATTTCAAGTACGCTACCACAAGCACAAGTTGCTTTAACCTGCTGGTATTTTGGATGAATATCTTGTTTCATAGGGGTTACCTTTATTTCGGCCGTATCGCCATTTAAGCTCTAAAGCTTAAACACCATACGTATATGTGTAAAAATAGGCCGCTATTCTAACCTTCAAACCCTAAAAATTCAACTAAAACCCTTTGTGAATCATGATAAAACTCGCATTTCTAAAGGGTAAGCTGGTAAACTAAGACCACATAACACTTTATACTCATCCATTATGACCGCTTTTGTGCAAGTTGCTTTAGCTATACCTTTGAGACAAGCCTTTACTTACTCGACGCCAAGCGAGCATCTACCTCCTATTGGAGTGCGTGTGCGCGTGCCTTTTGGCCACAAAGAAAAAATAGGTATTGTAGTCGAGCACAGCGCTCCTCAGGATATCGCTCTAGATAAAATCAAGCCTTATCTGGAACAACTTGATGCGCAACCTTTGTTCTCTGAAGCTTTATTAGAGCTAGCGCGTTTCACAGCGCGTTACTATTTTAGTCCTTTAGGTCAGGTATTACAGCAAATGCTACCTACTGCTCTAAGGCAAGGTCATGCCGTTGAAATGCCAAGCTCTATCCTCTGGCGCTGTACAGCTGAAGGTGAAGTCATACCCTTAAGCCAACTGCATCGTGCGCCAAAACAACAAGAAGCCTTGAAATTTTTACAGCAACAACAAGCCACAGTAGAACAGATCAAAAGTCAATCTATCACAACAACGACCTTAAATGCCTTAACACAAAAAGGCTGGATAGAACGTCACACTCTGTCTTGGCAAGCAATAACCCATTGGCGTACGCAAGATCAACAAAACGAAACGCCCCTACAGCTCAATCAAGAGCAGCAAGCTGTGTTGGATCAAGTTGAGCTCGATCGTTTTCAGGTCACATTGATCGATGGCGTGACAGGCTCTGGCAAAACAGAAGTTTACTTACAACTGATTGAACAGGTTTTACAACAAGGAAAGCAAGTACTTGTTTTAGTTCCTGAAATTGGTTTAACTCCGCAAACCATCTCGCGATTTGAACAACGTTTTGATGTACCCATGGTTGTGCTCCACTCGCATCTGTCTGATCAACAACGCAAGCAAGGTTGGATGAGGGCACGCACTGGCGACTGTGCTCTTATTATAGGTACGCGTTCTGCTCTGTTTACACCTTTAAAATATCCAGGGTTAATCGTCATAGATGAAGAGCATGACATCAGCTTTAAACAACAAGAAGGCACACGCTACCATGCTCGTGATTTAGCCATTGTACGCGCACGATTAGAGCAGATGCCTATTATCTTAGGCAGTGCAACACCGTCGCTTGAAACCTTGTACAATGCCAAGCAAGGTCGATATCAATATTTTAAGCTCAATCAGCGGGCAGGCGCTGCCACATTTGCAACGCATCAAATTGTCGATGTAAGACAACAAGCAAATTATGCGGGATTATCTCAGCAACTCCTGGATCACATGCAACAGCATTTAGCTCAAGATCAGCAAGTCCTGCTCTTTCTCAATCGACGCGGATTTGCACCAGCGTTACTCTGCCAAGATTGCGGTTATTTGCATCCCTGCGATCACTGTGATGCACATTATACGGTCCATACACAGACATCGAGCATGCATTGTCATCATTGCGGTGCGCAAACGAGATTAAGAAAACAATGCCAGCAATGTCATAGCTGCAACCTTTTACCACAAGGTTTAGGTACACAACAGCTTGAGTCTTATTTAAAACAAACCTTTCCCCATCATAGCGTGATCCGTATCGATCGTGACAACACGCAAAAAAAAGGAGAGCTTCACCAATATCTTGCTGAAATACAGCAAAAAAAACATCATATTCTTATTGGCACACAAATGCTGGCAAAAGGACATCACTTCCCTGATGTAACACTCGTTGGTGTACTTGAAGGCGATCAAGCTTTGTTTCAAGCTGATTTTCGTGCTGCAGAAAAATTTGCTCAACTCTACACACAAGTCGCTGGACGAGCAGGTAGGGCTCAAAAGCAAGGACATGTGATGTTACAAACAAGACAACCAGATCACCCTTTACTTCAAGCCTTAACTCAAAATGATTACAGCCGACTCACACAGGCTTTGATTCAAGAAAGACACATTTTGCAGTTACCACCTTATCAAAGCTTACTGACGATTAAAGCTCAAGCTAAGCAACCTCGTGAGTGCGACAACTTTACCCAAGAAACCGCAGAGTTCATTAGCCAAAATACTCCTTTAAAAGTCATAGGTCCTCTTGCTGCGCCAATGGCACGCAAAGCCGGCTATTTTCGACAGTACATCATGCTCCAAGCACAACATCGTACTGTGTTACAACAAAGCTTCGAACATGTACTGAGTCATGTAGAGCAATTGTCTCTGAAGCATCGCTGTAAAATAATCATCGACCGCGATCCACTTGAGCTCTATTGAACCCTATTAAAAGTCGAGTTTTTCTGCCATTCTCTAGATCGCAACATAGATCTTTTTTAGTAAAGTCGTTAAAATAGGCATCTTTAGCTTTGAATATCCTTGCAGGATCCTGAAGTCGTCAACATCAGTGAAATAAAACCATGAAACAATACATTTTAGAACAACTCGAATCGGCCATCATCTCGCTTAAAAAAGAAGGTGTTATACCTGAATCAGTATCGCCAAGACTGAATTTAGATCGTACCAAAGACAAAGCACATGGTGACTTTTCAACCAACCTTGCGATGATGTTGGCTAAGCCTGCACAAAAAAACCCTCGTGAGTTGGCTCAAATCATTTGTGATGCGCTACCTCCTTCAGAGCAGATCACAAAAGTAGACATAGCAGGACCTGGTTTTATTAACTTTTTTGTGAACAATGCCGTTGTTGCTCAGCAACTTGAAACAGCATTACAAGATACGCATTTAGGATTTATACCTCCTACATCAAAAACGATTGTTGTGGATTACTCTTCACCTAATCTCGCAAAAGAAATGCATGTTGGACACCTTCGTTCCAGTATTATTGGTGATGCGATGGTGCGTACTCTTCGTTTTGCTGATCATCATGTAATCAAGCAAAACCACGTTGGAGATTGGGGTACACAGTTTGGGATGCTCTTAGCTTATATGGAAGAACTTCGTCAGCAGGATCAAACAAGTGAAGATCAAGAGCTTGCCGACCTCGAAAAATTTTACCGCGCAGCCAAGGTACGCTTTGATGAATCGAAAGATTTTGCTGATCGCGCACGTCAACTGGTTGTTGCCCTACAATCAGGCGATACGTACTGCAACCAACTGTGGCAAGAATTCAATCAGGTCTCTCTCGCTCATTGCCAAGAAGTATACCAAAGTTTAGGTGTACTCTTGCAACCTGAAGATGTCCGTGGCGAAAGCTTTTACAACGACATGCTCCCTAAACTCAGAGATGAACTGAAAGAAAAAGGACTGCTAAAGCAGGATCAAGGCGCACAATGTGTGTTCTTAGATGAGTTTAAGAACAAAGAAGGCGATGCACTGCCCATCATTATCGAAAAAGCAGGTGGTGGATTTCCGTATGCTGCAACCGATTTAGCTGCACTCAGTTACAGAGCACGAGATCTACAAGCAGATCGCATCATGTATGTAGTTGATATGCGTCAAAGTCTACATTTTCAGCAAATCTTCCGTCTTGCTAAGCTTTCAGGTTTAGTGCAAGAACAGGTTCAATTAGAGCACTTAGGTTTTGGCACCATGAACGGTCAAGATGGCAAGCCTTTCAAAACACGTTCAGGCGGCACCATCAAACTGGTTGATTTAATTGAAGAAGCCAAAGCTCGTGCTTATACCTTGGTCAAGCAAAAGAATCCTCATCATAGTGAATCTGAGCTCCAAGAGATAGCACGCGTTGTGGGGATTAGCTCAGTAAAATATGCCGATCTCTCAAAACATCGCACAAGTGACTATATATTTAACTTTGAGCAAATGCTGAGTTTTGAAGGCAATACCGCACCTTACTTACTCTATGCGTTAACAAGAGTAAGCAACATTCTGAGCAAAGCTTCCACGCAAGATTTCTCACACACGGCGATGGACATGACCAATGAGTATGAACTTGAACTCGGTAATAAGCTGCTACAATTTAGTGAATGCATTACACGTGTTATCGAAAAAGGCACACCACATACGCTGTGTACTTATCTTTATGAGCTAGCTGGACTCTTTTCGCGCTTTTATGAGTTTTGTCCTGTTTTAAATCTAGAAGATGATGCTTTGCGCCAAAGTAGGTTACAACTTTTATCTTTAACCGCTAAGATTCTTCAACAAGGTCTTGATCTACTCGGCCTTGAAACATTAGAGCGAATGTAACCTATGAGTTCCAAGGACTATGCAAACCGTAGAAAAAAGCCTGCAACGAAAAAGAGAAGTGCGGCCAAATCAGGTAAAGCAGTAGCAAAAAATAAAAAACGCATCCCTGTGGGTGCGTTAACTTTATTTACGCTTATGTCTGGCGGTTTTGGTTATCTTTTGTATCAAATTAAAGGTGATCACACTCATCATAACAAAACCGTTGCAACACCTTCGCACACATCAAAGCCCGCGGTAAACTTGCCAGAGCCACCCAAAGAAAAGTGGAGTTATCTGAAAGATCTACCGAAAAAAGAAGTCAAAGTTAAAATCGATACATCGACCAAGCCTTCTCGTCCTTACAAAATGCAATGTGGTTCATTCAGACATAAAATAGATGCTGAAGCTATGCAGGCAAAAATTGCTTTTCAAGGTTTATCTGCCCAAGTCCAAGCTACACAAGGCAAAAAAGGTATGTGGTATCGAGTTGTGTTAGGGCCTTACCCTAAACGTCGCGCTACTGAAGTCGATAGACACAAACTACAGCGTGTAGGCATAGATGGCTGCAAAGTCTGGTATTGGAATTAAGCAAGGGTCATTAAAATAACCCACTCCAAAACCCAGAAGATTCTAGCTCTTTTTTGCAGCTTTTATACTGAGACGCATAGCGCAACGACCGATCTTTGACCTTATTTGCAACGCGAATTAACCACTTTTTGGAGCGATAATGACCACGTCTATATCCTCCCCAGCCTTCATGATAACTTAGATATTGATCATATGCATTCCACTTGGAAACATGGTTCAGTCTTTGAGTTTTATAAATAAACCAGCCCATAAAATCAATCGCATCATCAAAATCGTCTCTATCCGCACCACTATGACCTGTTTCTTTGATGTAATCCTTCCAAGTGAGGGTTTTGGCTTGCGCGTAACCATAAGCGGAACTAGCGCGTCCAATAGGAATAAAGCCAAAGAAATATTGCATCGGAGGCTCTGCATCATGGCGAAAGCTACTTTCTTGATACATCATAGCCATCATGACATGAATCGGAGCACCCCACTTTTCATTCGATGCCACAGCAGCGTCATACCAATGGTTTTTTTCTCTAAAAATAGAGCATAGGTTATCTGGCTTTCGGGGAGGCGTGGTGCTACAAGCTGTTAATCCTATCATCAACACTGCGCCAAGTAGCACCTTAACCTGATTATTTCTGCGAAGATAATGCCGAGCGTTCTTTCGAAAGTTCTTGTTCATTTTTTATATTTTTATCTTGAGTCTGTGTATCCGTTACTTCAATAAGAAGCTCTTTATTAGAGGGCGATGTATCCGTCTTGATAGCTGGCTTTAATTCTATCTGACTGGAATCAGCCGCGGCAGGTTGTACCAGCTTATCTAACGTATCGGTTTTTGGATTATCTTTTGGCTTTGCTGCCGAAGCTTCGGGCGCAATCGCCTCTGCTACAGACAAAGTTGCAACTTTCGATTGCACCTTCTCAGCTGAAGGCGTAGATAATGCCTTAGTACTTGGTATTTTATCCGCTGTTGTCGCATCCATGACTTCTATCTTCAAAGAAGAAGCATCTTGCTTATCCTTGGCATGATGTGTGACTTGATTCTGTATAGTGCTCTTAGATTGCGCATCTTGTACCTCAAGCGAGGTTGCATCGGCGACAGTATCTAAGCCTGCTTGCTCCGCGTTATGGGTTGTAGGATTTACGCTTTTTTGTTCAGGCTTATCTACAGTGGCTTCAAGAGAGTTTGCTGATATATCCATTTGCGATTTCAATTTCGATTTCGGCTCTGTTTCTAAAGAAAGTGCTGGTTCCTTCACCGTGGAAGATGCATTGTATATCTTTAAGGCATCAGATACAGACGTGGTCAGCTCATCAACCGTTAAACTCTGTGTGTTGTCTAGTCCTACAATACACTGAATAGGTTCTTTTTTCCATACCACAGGTTGCCAGTAATCGCCGGCTTCACTCGATAAGAAACGTGCTGCGATGTAATAACGCATTTGCGGTTCCAGCTCAAGCTTCCAATCACGATAGTAACGTTCACTTGCAGGCAAACTTAACTTGTCTGTGTCAATAAGCTCTACAATTCTAAGCTGATGCTTCCCCGCTTTGAGTTCGTATTGTGGTTGCATGATAACTGCTTCATCGTCAACGCGAACAACCATAGCAGTGTAATAGTTTTCCACATCGTCCGAAACAGGTGAGGCCACGACATGAGCACAGTACTCAGTCACTTTTTTACTTGTCGCAGTACAGCCCGACAACGTTGCTAAAAGTGTAAAACTTAAACAACTCAGTGTGAAGCCGTTGACTTGTGGTCGCATGGTTATTCTCCATTATCCAATAAGCAAAATCATGATTGGTTTATATATGAGCAAAGTAGTCTTGAAGAAATTTTTCAAAGTCACCTTGTTCAATCATTTCTTTTTGTATCTGTGCTGTAATCGATTGCTGTGCTGTTGCAACCAATTGCTCTTCTGTCCAATATTCATATTTTGAATCAAGTAACATGGTTTTATGCTGTATAGCTAGGGCTTTTGCCCAATGTACGTGGTCCACTTGTGAGGCCTGTAGCTGATCCATAATTTGTCCTGACAGCGTCAAAGATGGATCGTCTACCGCATCACGCCATATCGCAAGTGCTTCTGTATAATCAGAATGACCATGAAAACTATCTAAACAATGTGCCACTTCACCACATTGATCAAAAATAGCAGATAACCAACTCTTCAGTGTAACCTCTTGTCCATCTTTATACAAAGTAAGCTGAGGATCTCGCCCTTGCAACACAACTCGATTTAAATTTTCCAAGCATTGCTTCGTCTGTGCAGGCGAAAGTTCAGCAGAAGGATTCAACAAAGCAGTCAACAACAGTAAATCCATCATTCTAAGCTGAGAAGGTTCAATACCTATCATAGAAAACGGATTCACATCTAACAAACGCACTTCTACATATTCAACTCCACCACGCTTTAAAGCATGAGAAGGTTTTTCATGCGCATGCGTTACCCGCTTAGGACGGATCGACATATAATATTCATTTTCAATTTGCAAAACACGATCATTGAGCTGCTTACGATGACCTTGCTCATCAAACAATCCTATTTTACTAAACCGAGCTGATTTCTTTTGGATCGCTTTTTTGAAGGTCACTAAATAATCGTCTAATGAATTGTAGCTCACATCCAGCTCGTCTTGCTCAGAAGTCGTATAACCTAAATCACTCATCCGTAATGAAGTTGCATAAGGCAAGTAATATGTCCCTTGTCCTAAAAGTTTAAAAGGCAAATCCGACTTTTGCGTAGTTAAAAAGCTATGACATAAAGCAGGCGATGCGCCAAAAAGATAAGGTAACACCCAAGCAATACGCTGGAAATTACGCATCAAATCAAAATAACCTTGATTCTGATACTCTTCTACAGATAGCTGGCTCTGATCATATTGATGTAAAAGTTTCCAAAGGTGGGAAGATACAGAGAAGTTAAAATGCACACCTGATATCATTTGCATCATCGAACCATAACGATGCTTAAGCCCTTCTCGATACAGAGTTTTAAGTTGTCCTGTAAAGGATGTACCGTATTGAGCAATAGGTACTTGCAAGGTGTTTTCAATGAAACAAGGCATACTCGAAGGCCACAATGATTCTTGCGTCACTTGCTTCATCGTAAAAACATGTAAGTCAGTGAGTTGATGGATTGTATCATCAATTGAAGAGGCAACAGGCGTGACAAACTCTAAAAGTGCTTCACTGAAGTCTGTTGTAATCCAAGGATGTGTTAAAGCACTTCCTAAATGCTCTGAATGTAACTCAAGGGACAAATGACCTTGTTCATCTATACGCAAAGCTTCTCTTTCAATACCACGCCCTATAGATGCAAGAGCTTGTAAACCTTCTTCTGCTTGGAGAAAGTTTAATTTCTTAGTCAGGATACTCAATTTTTTATCTCTACTTATTCATTTTTGTTAGACGTGTTACTGTACACTTCTAGTTCATTATTTTTTCATAGTGACATAGTCTAAAAAAATCAAGGGAGCTCAACAAGAGGTAAATTCAACTTTATTAATTGCGGCAGAACATATTCTTTAGGGCCCACAACTAAAATGATCATCTGTTCAAGATTAAATTCTGCTGAAATCACCTGATTTAAAGTTTTCCTATCAATTTTAGACAACAAGTCGTCTTGAAGTTTAGGAAAATCTCTTGTTAAACCAAATCTTTGAATTTCAGCCAGAAAATTCATTTTTTGTGACGGGGTTTCGTAACTGAGCGCTTGCTGTTGCAGTAAAGATGTACGCATAAAAGTTAATTCTTCTTCGGTCATACCTTGTTGCTGATAACGCTGCATTTCCGCAATAATTTGCTCCAATGCTTGAGCCGTGACATCAACTTGTACATCAGTAATAAGATTAAATACACCAAATTCTAAATCTCCAGTAAAAGCACTGTTGATACCGTAGGTATATCCTTTATCTTCTCTTAGATTAAGATTAATCCGACTGTTGAAAAAACCACCAAAAGGATAATTGGCTAAGTTGGCTTTAAAGTAATCGCCATCAATATCAAAAGGCTTGGCTAAGCGTCCTATGCGAATGACAGATTGCTGCGCTTGGGGCATATCGACAAAATAGATCACACCTGGTGTCTGGCTTTGAAAATGAAGATTTTGCTGTGGTGTAACCTGTTGCACGGCTCGATCTTTCAACCACATCAGCTTAGATAATAAGATGTCTTGAGGTATATCACAAAGTGCAACAACCTTTGCTTTTTCAAAATGATATTGTTGCTGATAAAATGCCTTCACATCATCAAGAGTCAAAGACTCAACTGTTTCCAAAGTACCCATAATTGGATATTGATAACGATGAGACGTGCCAAAAAGCAAAGTACTAAAATAATCTTTGGTGACCATTTGAATATTTAAAGGCCTTTGATGCAATGCTGCAATCGTTTTCGTTTTAAGTCTGGCAAAATCTTCTTCTAGCAAAGCGGGCTGAAATAGCATTTCACGGGCTATTTCAAGCGTCGCATCAAAATGTTTGGTCAAAGTTGAAATATGCAAATATGCATCATGCATCGTCACACCAAAGCGCACCGTGCTTCCCATGACTTCTAACGCCTCAATGGCCTGCTCTGAAGTTCTTTTTTGAGTTGACTCATGCAGCATCAGCGCAGTTAATCTCGCAACACCAGCTTTCTCAGGCGATTCTAAGTTCACGCCACCTGGAATTTTAATCGTCATCTCCGTCATAGGCGCATCAAACAAGGTGGCAATAACGTCTATATGTTCGCTGATCTGATGACGCCAAAAGGAAGGCTCTTGTACAACAGGCTTAGAGCCTGCACGAGGCGTGATGCTACGATCAAAAGTGTCTAGAGGCATTTCTGCTCCTTGAAACTCAAGTCCGCTCTTTTGACGCACAGGAGGTTGAGGCGCTTGGAAATCCTGTCCTGCGGCAAGATGCTTGGCTCCATGAGGCACAACACTCATCACGACCATAGGTTGATTCTTGATATAGCGATGATAGACATCCATCACATCTTGTTTGGTTACCTGACTATAACGCAGCATCTCTTGCTTCATGAAATTAGGCTGTCCCAGTAACACTTCATAATTAGATAAAATTGATACTTTACTCGCTACACTGGTGAGCTGATGGACGCGACTGACTTCAATTTGAGACTTAATTTTTTGTAAATCATGATCCGTTACACCGCGCTGCTCAAACATATCGATGACATGACGTACTTTATGTTCAGTTTTTTTAAGATCGGTTTCTTTTTGTGGATTAGTTAAAATAAAAAAACTAAATTCGCAGGCTTGTTCATGACAAATATGATTGCTCCCCACCTGCAAGACATCTTCTGTTTTCACTAAGTTTTGATACAACAAAGAGTTTTTACCGTCACCTAAGATTTTCGCTAAAATATCTAAAGCCGCTTCATCTTCATGGTAAGCATACACAGTAGGTAGACGTATATTCAAAGAAGGTGCATGTACTTTATCTTCCAGGGTTAAATAACGATCTTGAGGCAGCGTAATAGGAGTTTTGTTTATTTCAGGTAGCGCCGGACCTCTAGGGATCTGACCAAAATACTGTTCCACCCACGCCATCACTTGCTGTTCATCAAAATCACCACCAATGGTCAGTGTCGCATTATGAGGACCATACCAATAAGCAAAGAATTGACGAACATCTTCAAGCTGAGCAGAATCTAAATCTTGCAACCAACCAATAACAGGCCACGAATAAGGATGATTTTCAGGATATAAAGCTTGTGAAATCAGTTCGCTGACTCTTCCATAGGGACGGTTATCCACGCGTTGAGCGCGTTCATTTTTTACAACAAGACGCTGGTTTTCAAATTTCTTTTCCGTCAATGCTGGAAGTAAAAACCCCATCCGATCAGCTTCAAGCCATAAAGCCATTTCTAGATGATTTTTAGGCAATGTTTCATAGTAGTACGTCATATCACGATTGGTTGCACCATTCATGGTGCCACCTGCTTCAGTGATCATTTTAAAGTGCTCATTATCACCTACATGCGCCGATCCCTGAAACATCATGTGCTCAAACAAGTGTGCAAAACCAGATCGACCTAGCTCTTCTCGCGCTGAGCCCACGTGATAGGTCATCTCAACATGCACTAGAGGGTCAGAATGATCAGGCGTCAACAAAACCGTAAGTTGATTATTCAGCTGATACTTTCTATAAGGGATAAGCACATCATCGCTTACCGAGAGATGATCATCTATTAACTTATAATTTTGTGATGCTTCGTCCGTACGGCTGCGTAATGTGATAGTCATTAAAATAAGACCTGCCCAAAGAGTATACTTAATCAATAAGTGATCCTTAGAGTGCAATACTTATACCAACCAAAATATATTACAGCATCATCATGATAGCTGAACTTCAATCCAACCCATTGCGACAGAGCACATCAACTCTTTTTATGTGTGACTGAGCCAGCTTGCGATCCGATCTAAGAAAGAAATAAAGTATAAAAGACAAATTCAATTCTCACTAGAGGAATAAAGTAACCGAATGTTCGAGAAGGAGGATGAAAATAGCCGATTTAGATATAAGGCTTTTATCTATAGCGTATGGGAAATACAGATGGTTTTTTTAGACTTGTACTATGATGAGCTACCGTGGTGAGCGTCTATGATGTGTCTTTTAACTTTAAATGGCGCGTCCGGGAGGATTCGAACCTCCGACCGCCTGGTTCGTAGCCAGGTACTCTATCCAGCTGAGCTACGGACGCACATGCAAAACAAATCAATGGCGGTGAGGGAGGGATTCGAACCCTCGATAGGGCTACAAACCCTATACTCCCTTAGCAGGGGAGCGCCTTCAGCCGCTCGGCCACCTCACCAACATCTGGCGCTCATATTACTGTCCCAGAAAAATAAGTCAAACTCTTTTTGTAAAAAAAAACAAAGTTCATGCTTGTTTGTTTTGTTTTTATACAAATCAGGCTTCTAGACAGGAATAATGAATAAAAAATAAGCCTATATAGGCTTATTATCTCTATCTAACTAAACTGAATCACTGATGATTTATATCCGCGCGCAGCAGGTCTAAAATAGGAAAATCGGTAGAGAAAAAGTAAACATAGATTTAAACGCCAAATATTATATAACAAAAAAGCCAGAATAATTGCTGGCTTTTTTGTTATTAGATTGTGTTATTTTCTTCCGAAGATGACTTCTTCTCAATAACTGCATCTGCTCTTTGGGACTCGACATTCGCTTCACCTTTTTCAGCTTGAATACGCTGATAGATTTCTTCGCGATGTACTGCCACATCTTTTGGTGCGTCGATACCAATACGAACTTGGTTACCACGAACACCCCAGACGGTAATTGTTACATCATCACCGATGATGAGAGTTTCTCCAACTCGACGAGTTAAAATTAGCATTATTCAGCTCCTTAATTGCTAACTCTGTTGCTTGCTCGACGGCACCATTTGCCTAACAAGCATAAAAGCGTATTATAAAGTTAACCAAATTGAATTGCACCGTTTTTAAGCATAAAAATGAAATAAATCACTTTTATTTGTTTTTACTTACCATCTAAACAACCATAGAACCACAAATAAGTTAACTAAAAACACATTTATTAACAAAAAAACAATTTAAAATACCTATTTACATACATTTCTATTTTAATTTTTCAGTCTTAGCATGCTGTGATATTCTTAATTCAAAATCTAAGCCAATCCGACACAATATAAAAAAACACCCTAAAAAGGGTGTTTTTCACTTTGATATACTTCAAAAAATAAATATAAATTAGGATATTTTATCTAATAACCAAGGCTTAGCTTGAGCCAGAGCGTATTCAAGTTGATCCGGCTTATTACCTCCTGCTTGGGCAAGATCTGGGCGACCGCCCCCTTTACCACCAACTTCCTGAGCCAGTAGAGAGACCAACTCTCCCGCTTTAAAGCGATCCGTGAGATCTTGGGTCACACCTACAATGAGGTTGACCTTTTGCTCCTGCGACAAACCAAGAACAATAATTCCTGTACCTATCTTCTGTTTTAGCTCATCGACTAAGCCTCTTAACGCTTTAGGCTCGGTAGCGTCTAGTTTTTGCACAAGGAGGTTAATTCCTTCCACTGTCTCAACCATTGCTGCTAAATGCGCTCCTGCTTGAGCTGCTTGCTGATCTTTAAGCTGCTTGAGCTTTTTCTCATAGCTTTTCACCTGAGTGATGATATCTTGCTCTTTTGTGCTCAATCTTGTGCGCGTAGCATCTAAAGCATGTAAAACCGCCATGCCCTGCACATCTTCCAAGTCAACCTGAGGCAGCTCTACCGCCTGTGGCACGCTCAAAGCTGCTATATTGAGCTCTGAGGCTAAATCATTATACTGACCCACCGTATGGACTAAACGCTGCTGTGCCTGCAACAGCTTCTCTGACTGCGCCGCAAGTAAAGATTGGCAATGAGCACGAGCATAATCGCCTGCTACAGCTTCAATACGTCTTACACCTGAAGCGATACCCCGCTCTGAAATCAGTTTAAACAGGCTTAAATCTCCACTATTACGAACATGCGTACCACCACACAGCTCAATAGAAGCTTCTCCCATCTGTACAACGCGCACTTCATCGCCATATTTCTCACCGAACAGTGCCATGGCTCCTTTTGCCTTTGCCGCTTCAATATCCATAGAAGCCGTTTCAACCTGATACTGCTTGGCAATATCTTCATTGATACGCAACTCCACTTGATGAAGTTCATCTGCGGTCATAGCCTCAAAATGAGAAAAATCAAAACGTAACACATCTGGACGGACCAAAGAGCCTTTTTGCATCACATGATCCCCCAATATATGCCGTAACGCAGCATGTAATAAATGGGTTGCAGAATGATGTAATGTGGTCGCTGCACGTGTCTCCTGATTGACTTGGCACGTCAGCGTATCTCCAACTGCTAATTGTCCCGCTTGTACTGTACAGATATGCGCAATCGCCTGCCCCATTTTTTGTACATCACGCACTTCAATCAACGTCTGCGCATGAGTGAGCTGTCCTTGATCGCCCACTTGTCCACCAGATTCAGGATAAAAAGCCGTTTGATCTAAAACAATCAAGACCTCATCTCCTGCTTGTACCTGTGTGATAGACTGCTGATCACGATACAAAGCAACCACTCGGCTTTGTCTGCTCAAGCTATCATAGCCATCAAAATATGAACTGTGATCGATGTGGAGTTGATCGTTATAGTCTTTATCAAATTGGCTTGCTGCAACAGCGCGTGCTTTTTGCTCTTGCATCGCAACTTCAAAGCCTGCTTCATCAATGTTGATATCGCGTTCACGGCACACATCGGCTGTCAAATCAGCAGGGAAACCATAAGTATCATAGAGTTTAAACACCACATCCCCTGCAAGCGTTTGCCCATCGAGTTGACTGAGTTCATCTTCGAGCAAGGTCATGCCTCGCTCTAAAGTGCGAGCAAACTGCTCTTCTTCAGCTTGCAAGGCTTTTTCTACCCGACTTTTATGCTGCTTAAGTACCGAGCCTGCATCTCCCATCACCTGTTCTAGCACATCAACGAGTTGATAGAAGAAAGGACCACGGGCACCTAGCTTGTTCCCATGACGCACAGCACGACGAATAATACGCCTGAGCACATAACCACGTCCTTCATTCGAAGGCATCACACCATCTGCAATTAAAAAAGCACAAGAACGAATATGATCAGCAATCACACGCAACGAGGTATGGCTTACATCTTCGACTTCAAGCTGCTTGGCTATGTGTGCAATCAAGTCTTGAAAAATGTCAATCTCATAATTAGAGTGCACACCTTGTAAAATAGCTGCAATGCGTTCAAGTCCCATACCTGTATCGACGGAAGGCCGAGGTAAAGGCTCAAGCTGACCATCACTTTGACGGTTATATTGCATGAAAACTAAATTCCAAATTTCAATATAACGATCGCCATCTTCTTCAGGTGTACCTGGAGGACCACCTGCTATGTGTGCACCATGATCGTAGAAAATCTCAGAACAAGGACCACAAGGACCTGTATCGCCCATAGACCAAAAGTTATCTTTCGCACCAATACGCGACAAGCGCTGCGGATCAACACCTATGTCTTCTAACCAAATTCTTTCGGCTTCCTCGTCTTCTTCGAAAACAGTGACCCATAGTTTGGATGCAGGCAACGCCAAAGTTTCTGTGAGAAATCGCCAAGCAAAACGAATCGCTTCTTCTTTGAAGTAATCTCCAAAACTAAAATTACCCAGCATTTCAAAAAAAGTATGGTGACGTGCGGTATAGCCTACGTTATCTAAATCATTATGCTTACCGCCTGCTCGTACGCAACGTTGTGCCGTGACAGCACGTTGATATGAACGAGATTCAAGTCCAAGAAATACATCTTTAAACTGGTTCATACCCGCATTGGTAAAAAGCAAAGTCGGGTCATTTTCAGGTACCAGTGAACTCGATGCTTCCACTTGATGTTGATGTTGCTCGAAATAACTTAAAAATGCATTACGCAATTCAGCCGTCGTCATTTTTTGCATAAAGTAAAATCCTAAATTTGGCTCATAATGAGTCGTATTGATATACGAAAGAAATTAACCGACTAAAAAGGCACGAACAGCTACGACCGCGACATGATGCGTATACAGGTTAACCTCAGTCAGTCTACAAAACAGTAGACTTTATCTCTTCTGTAAATAAAACTTATTTTATCACTAACTCCGTACGATGTTAAAAGCTTTTTTATCGCTTCTATGCTCTAGGCTCAGCTTACTTCGCCTCTTAGAAACGCTGACAATAAAAAATAAAAGCGTATTCGCAATCGCCTCTCGCCTACTACATCTGCATAAAAAGTGATCGCGCATCAAAAATATAAAATTTAGAAGTAAAATAAAAGCATCATTTTTAAATACAACAAGCATCATTTTTAAATCTTAAAAAATTTGATCTGCATAAAAATTCAACTTACTTTATACATAAGTTTATTTTATATTTTCTTATCTTATGTATTGATATAGTCGTAAGACGATATGAAGTTATCGATATACGGTGTATAACTTGAAATAATATAAGATATACGAATCGCCATACACTAAATAAGCAATTCTGCTTCTTTCAGCATATCACAAAATAATTCACCTAATAAAAAAGCAATAAATCTATTTATTTTAGCGATTCATTCGACACTCTATGAGACTGTATGACAGCTTACTTTTCAAGCTCAAACAAGATACATCATGCTCTATATTGCCTTGCTGTACCTGTATCAAAAAGCATCACTAAGGATAAGCACAACCTACTTTTAATAAGGATTAATTTTTTTAAATTTAAATTAAAAAATTAATAACAAAAAACATAACAAATTTTTTTATATTACTTTTTTTATTCGGAATTCGTAAAGAGTAAAAAAATAAATGGGCTTATTTATTTTGTTTAATTAAAGTGTTAGCATATGAAGTTATTAACAAAGCAAAAACGAAATTTCTCAAATCTAATTGTTCTTGTTTCTAGCACAAAAGTATTTATTAAAAATATAAGAATTGGACTTATATCAATGACACAGAAAAATTTTAAAAAAGAAGCACTTACTGCATTTACCCTTTCTGCTTTAGCTGCTTGTAGTAGTATCGACAGACATGAATTTGAAACATTTGAAGATTTGAATGCTCACTTCACAACATTAGCTAAAAGTGCTTTGATTAAAAATGTATCAAAAGCAGATTACGTTAGGTTTGAAAATGACCTAAGTAAAACTGAAGCTGAAGAATTGACTGAAGTTAAAATAGAAATCATTTATAAAACAGCGCTGTCAGGTTTTGTGGCAGCTACCAAAGCTGAAGATAAAAAAGACGTTACACTTAACCTAACTTATAATGTAAAAAATGATGCTGCTATACAGACCATGCTAACAAATAATACGACGAACATGCTTAATAAAGAATGTGATATCTTGTTCAATGGTAAACTTACAGATAAGGTTATAATAATAGGACCGCAGTGGATAAAGACCAAAGCAAACCTTGTATACAAAGAAGTCGCGCAAGTTTATGGTTGTATAGGTACAGAGAACCATGCAAACGCATTGAGAACAGATGTTGACATGGAGAGATTCACAGCTGAAAAAGTGACAACAACCTTCGTCTTCGCAAAAGAAACAGCAAAAGCATACTCAGAAGCATCTAAAGCCGACTTAGTAGCGAACGAAGGCACACAACGTAACATCGTTCTAAAGCGTACAAAAGATGAAGTAGAAGTTTCTTCTAGTAACATCGGTTCTGCAGTTCACGGTAAGACGAAAACAGCTGCTAATGGCAGGATTTCATATGATGAAACATCTCCAAAAGCAAGCGAAACTGTTTTCTTTAAGAAAGATTAATCATACTTAAGTTAACCCTTTCGGGTTATGTAAGCTGATAGCAGATCAAAAACGAGTCCCTTTGGGCTCGTTTTTTTATAGGTCATTCTTACTCAATCAACCTTTTCCAATGACACTTATCACAAAGCTTTTCTCACCCAAGCTCTATAGAAGACTTTCTGCAATGGCTCGTTGAACTGATTTTAAATCTTACTTCTAGAATCGATCCTGTTCATGCAGCCTGCTTTACGGCTCACATGACATATGATCTGATATATGGAAAGCTTGATGAATCGTCTCGGCATTAAAGCCACGTTGATACAAAAACTGATATACCTTACGTTGCAATGTAGGATCAGAAAGACTTATTTGCTTGAATTTTTTTTGCATCACCTGTTGCGCTAAAGCAAGCCAATCTAAATCCAGCTCCGCTGCAACCTGATCAATCAAATGCGCTTCTATCTGATGCAAAGTCTGGAGTTGCTGCTGCGCCTTGTATAAGCCGTGCCCTTTGGCATAAGCGTTACGCAACCACATCGAGGTAAACCGCTTGTCTGACTGCCAACCTTGCTCCTGACAATAGAGAATAACTTCTTGTGCAGACGTGGCATCTGCGCCTTTCTGTTGTAATTTAACAGCCAATTCAGCAGCAGAATGCTCACGGCGATGCAGATAACGCACCGCCATGGTTTTCAGCTCAGCAATCTTCACAGTGCTTCTGTCTCAGCAACCTCTTCTGTAGCGACTTTTTTCGTGAGTAACAGGCGTTGACGAATCTCAGTTTCAATGGTTTCAGCAACGCTTGCATTCTCAGCCAAGAACTTCATTGCATTGGCTTTACCTTGACCAATTTTGCTACCTTGGTAACTGTACCAAGCACCGGCTTTTTCGATCAGCTTTTCTTGCACAGCTAAGTCCACCAGCTCCGCTTCTTTGCTTATACCTTTGCCGTAGTAAATTTGAAACTCAGCCTGCTTGAAAGGTGGTGCGACTTTGTTCTTCACTACTTTAACGCGGGTTTCGTTACCTGTGACTTCATCACCTGTTTTAATGGCACCTATACGACGAATATCTAAACGCACAGAAGAGTAAAACTTCAAAGCGTTCCCGCCTGTCGTGGTTTCAGGATTACCAAACATCACACCAATTTTCATTCTGATTTGGTTAATGAAAATACACATGGTATTTGAGCGTTTAATGTTACCCGTGAGCTTACGCAGAGCTTGCGACATCAAACGTGCTTGCAAGCCGACATGCGAGTCGCCCATATCACCTTCAATTTCAGCTTTAGGCGTTAACGCTGCAACAGAATCGACAATCACCACATCGACTGCACCAGAGCGTACCAACATGTCGCAAATTTCGAGCGCTTGTTCACCTGTGTCAGGCTGAGAGACCAAAAGTTCTTTTACATTCACGCCTAAGTTAGCCGCATAGATAGGATCCAATGCGTGCTCTGCATCAATAAACGCACAGGTTTTACCTAATTTTTGCGCTTGAGCGATGACCTGCAAGGTTAACGTTGTTTTACCTGAAGACTCAGGGCCATAAATTTCAACAATACGACCGAAAGGCAAACCACCTATACCTAAAGCAATATCTAGCGTTAGAGATCCTGTTGAAACAGATTCAATATCTAAAGCAGAAGCGTCACCTAACTTCATGATGGAGCCTTTACCAAATTGCTTTTCAATTTGACCTAGTGCGGCACTTAATGCTTTTTTTCGGTTATCATTCATGTTTTATCTCCGATGAAGACGAGCTGTGATTAAAATTCTTCCTAGTATACAACAACCGCTTCATAGGTAAACCTTAAACAGAGGATAAAATAAGTCCTGAACGTACATACAATACTTACGATCTTCGTAATAAAAAAAACCTTACTTATGTAATATAAATTGATCAAAAATTTCGTTATGATAACCCCTATAAAGCGAACAACATGAGGTGAAGATGTGAGCACAAATTCCGCATCGAGTACAACGCAACATACCCCAATGATGCAACAATATCTTTCCATTAAGGCACAACATCCCAATATTTTACTGTTTTACCGTATGGGTGACTTTTACGAACTGTTTTATGACGATGCCAAGCGCGCAGCACAACTTTTAGATATCTCGCTGACTGCACGAGGCAAAAGTGGTGGTGATCCTATTCCTATGGCAGGCGTACCTTATCATGCGGTCGAAGGTTATTTGGCCAAGTTGGTTCAGCTCGGTGAGTCCATTGCCATTTGCGAGCAAACAGGGGATCCTAAAACCAGCAAAGGGCCTGTTCAGCGTGAGGTCGTGCGCATCGTCACACCTGGTACTTTAACCGACGAGTCTCTTTTACCTGAAAAACAAGACAACTTATTAGCTGCTGTGTATGCCGGCGCTCAAAACCTAGGTATTGCCACAGTAGACCTCACTTCAGGACGCTTTGTGGTCAGCACTTTAACCAACGAAGACGCTTTACAAAGCTACTTACAACGTACACGCCCTGCCGAGCTTTTATATTCTGAGTCACATCCAGAGCTCACAAGTCTCACTCACCTTTCTGCTGTAACGCGACGTCCAGAATGGGAATTTGAGTTTAAAACCTGTTTTAAAATCTTAACCGAGCAGCTTGGCACGCACGATCTCACAGGCTTTGGCATTGAAGATGAACACGAAGCTTTATGCGCAGCAGGCGCGTTGTTACATTACTTAAGAGAAACCCAGCGCACAACGCTCAGACATATTCATGCGATTACGCCCGAGCATCAAGATGACTTTATCTTGCTCGATGCCACAACGCAAAAGAACCTCGAACTGAGCCAAAACTTAAATGGCGGTTTTGATAATACCCTTGCGCACATTTTGGATCGCACACAAACGCCTATGGGCAGTCGCTTGCTCAAACGTTGGCTCCATCAACCATTGCGCTCGCATGAAAAAGTAACACAGCGTTTAGATAACGTCACATGTTTGATTGAGACCAACCGCTACGAAACGCTGCGCACGCAACTCAAACATATAGGTGATATAGAGCGCGTCTTGGCGCGTTTGGCTCTGAACACGGCGCGACCTAAAGATCTCGTGAAGCTCAGACAAGCACTGCGGTTGTTTCCTGAAATACAAGATCAACTACAAGCGATTGCTATCCCTGCAATGCAGCATCTGGTCACATCGATTCGACCTTTTCCACATACACTCGATTTGCTCGAACGTGCTGTGGTCGATCAACCACCCATGCTCATTCGTGATGGCGGTGTGATACGTGACGGCTATCATCAAGAGCTTGACCGCTTTCGCCAACTCAGCCATGGAGCCAGTGACGAACTCGATAAAATAGAGCAACGTGAACGTCAGCAAACAGGATGTAGCACGCTTAAAATCAAATACAGTAAAGTGCATGGTTTTGCGATTGAAGTCTCTCGTGGTCAAGCGCACCTCGTTCCTGAGCATTATCAAAGGCGTCAAACCTTAAAAAATACTGAACGTTATATTATTCCTGAATTGAAATCGTATGAAGAGCAAGTACTGTCTAGCCAAGCCAATGCTCTAGCACTAGAAAAAGAACTCTGGGACGCTTTGTTTGAGCAACTGCTTCCAGAGCTAGGCGCATTACAATGTGCTGCTTTTGCCTGTGCCGAGCTCGATGTTTTAAGTAACTTTTCTGAGCGTTCTGAAAGCCTCAACTATTGTCGTCCGCAATTAATGCCACAACGTGGTATCGATATCATAGATGGGCGTCATCCTGTTATTGAGCAACGCCGTGAGCAGCCTTTTATCGCCAACTCAACGCAGCTACATCAAAAGCGAAAAATACTTATGATCACAGGCCCGAACATGGGCGGAAAATCGACTTATATGCGACAAACCGCTTTGATTGCTTTAATGGCGCATATTGGTTGTTACGTGCCAGCAAGCGAAGCTAAAATTGGTACCCTTGATCGCATTTTTACCCGTATTGGTGCCAGTGATGATTTGGCTTCAGGCCGTTCAACCTTTATGGTAGAAATGACCGAAACAGCCAATATCTTACATAATGCGACCGCATCAAGTTTAGTGTTAATGGATGAAATAGGTCGTGGTACTTCAACCTTTGATGGCTTATCCCTCGCTTGGGCTGCTGCTGAAGACTTGGCGCAAAGACTGGCCTCTATGACTTTATTTGCAACCCATTACTTTGAGCTCACTCAATTGGCCGCGCAATATGAACAAGTGCATAATGTACACTTCAGTGCCATAGAGCATGAACAAGGCATCGCTTTTATGCATAAGGTTGAGGAAGGGTCAGCCAGTCAAAGCTATGGTTTGCAAGTTGCTGCATTAGCAGGCATGCCACAGTCTGTTATTCGTCAAGCGCAGCTTAAGCTACAAACTTTAGAGCAAGAGACATCGCATATCAACACCACCTCTTCTGTGCAAGAGCCAGCTCCGCAAAGGACACATGCCCCTCAACCTAAGGTACTTTCTGCTGTAGAGGATTATGTGCAACGTATTCGGCCTGATGAACTGTCACCTAAACAGGCATTAGATCTGATTTATGATCTGACGGCTTTGGCACATACGGAAACCATTTCAGCAATAGACTGATCTATGGTCTATAAAGCAAAAAAGCGAATCTTTCATCTAGATTCGCTTCTTTGCTCTTCATGATAGGGTTCTGTGACAAAGTCACACTTAACTGCGGTGAAACAAAGCCTCAATAGATAAACCTTGCGATCCTAAAATTTCACGTAATCGACGCAAAGCTTCAACTTGAATTTGTCTTACACGCTCACGCGTTAAACCTATTTCTCTTCCTACATCTTCCAATGTAGAAGGCTCGTATCCCATTAAACCAAAGCGGCGTACCAACACTTCACGTTGCTTACTGCTGAGCTCATTGAGCCAACGAATCACAGATAAACGAATATCTTCATCTTGTACCCGAAAATCGGGATCAACATATTCATCGTCTGCAATGATATCAAGCAATGCTTTATCCGATTCGCTACTGATAGGTGTATCAACTGAACTGATTTTTTCGTTTAACTTTAACATCCGGCTCACATCAGCGATAGGCTTATTCAAAGTTTCAGCTATCTCTTCAGCCGTAGGCTCATGATCCAGTTTTTGCGCCAACTCACGCCCAGCTCTTAAATATACATTTAACTCTTTTACAACATGGATGGGTAAGCGTATAGTACGCGTCTGGTTCATGATAGCGCGCTCAATGGTTTGTCGAATCCACCATGTCGCATAAGTTGAAAAACGGAAACCACGCTCAGGATCAAATTTCTCTACTGCACGAATTAAACCTAAATTACCCTCTTCAATTAAATCTAATAAGGCTAAACCTCTATTATTGTAACGGCGAGCAATTTTGACGACCAAGCGCAAATTACTCTCGATCATGCGATTGCGGGATTTTTCACAACCCTTTTGGGCTTTACGCGAGTAAAACTTTTCTTCATCTGCAGAGAGCAAAGGTGAAAAGCCTATTTCACTTAAATAAAGTTGTGTTGCGTCAAGATTTTTTTGAAATTCCGATTGTGATTTTTGCTCAGATTCCGGTTCACTTGACGCTGCATCATCCGTTGTATCCTCTGAATAAGCGGCAACGTCATCATTGAGTTCAGAAACGACTTCAGACTCATCTATATCAATAAGCGCTGTTTCTATTTCTGCTGCTTGGTTTTCCTTTCGATTCATCATTTATATCCAACGTATTCTTATCAACTACCTAGAAATATAAGCTGCTTGGCAGTTTCTGTTGACGTTTTCAATCACAACTCACATCGATTGAGGAGGTAAATACTTCAATGGATCAACAGATTTGCCATGATAACGTACTTCAAAGTGTAACTTCACAGTTCTCACTCCTGACTTCCCCATATCGGCAATATGCTGTCCTTTTTTAACTTTTTGCTTAGTGCGTACTAAAATCCTATGATTATGAGCATAGGCACTTAAATAATCATCGCTATGCTTAATAATCACTAAGTTGCCATAACCTCGTAAAGCATTACCAGCGTAAACCACTTCACCGCGAGCAGCTGCGACAACCGGCATGCCAAGAGGTCCTGAAAACTCAATACCTTTACTTAACCGCTGACTTTGACCAAAACGTTTTGTTAAAGTACCTTCCGTAGGCCAACCCCAGCGAACCCGATGCTTTACAACTTTATCTTTCTTTGTGCTCTTCTTAGAGTGTGAAGATAAACGAGAATTTGCTTTGAGCGCAAGATCTTTTTTTACATTTTTTTTATTTTTTCTAAATGATTTTTTTACATTTGAGTCCTGAACAATTAAATATTGTCCCGGATAAATGGTGTAAGGCTCTTTTAAATGATTAAGTTGCGCTAACTTTGCAATATTTGTTCCAGCTCGAAAAGCAATACTATAGAGCGTATCGCCGGTTTGAACAACATAAGCCCCTCCTTTCGCATAAGTTAAGCCTGTTGCATAAAAAGATTTTGATTCAACAGGCGCCAAACCCGATTTAGACGCAACACAACTGGCAAGGCAAAAAGATAAAATTAAAATGATCCAAGTCTTCATAAAAAGTAAATACAATGTCTTTATTATTTTGTAATATGAAATTTTAACAGAAAAAAAAGTAATTTTGATTTATTTCAAAGACTATCAAAACATAGTTTTAATTTTTCTTTACACTCAAGACGCCAAAAAATTGGCAAAAAACCTTCAATCATTGCGATCGATGCCACAAAAAATAAATCCATATCTCTACAAAACAAGACAAGCTCTTTTTTCAAGCATAAAACTCATGATTTTTAAAAAAGCTAATTTGATAACATTAAAAAGTTCAAATATGAAGAAAATCGTGATCGCTGCACTGATGACCATAGCAGCATCTGTAGCACAAGCAGAACACCACTCGATTCAAATGGGTGTTGAAACTGGCTTACAAACTATTTCAAAGATAAAAAACGCAACTGTGGGTCTTAACTTTGGTTATGAATGGCTACTTAACACACTCGTCTATCACACCTATTGCTCATGTCGGTACAAGTGTTCGCCATAATAAGCCAGAAGCTTCTTTCTCTATAATGAATCCAGAAAAGGGAACACTCCACACCTCTCCACTCAATGCAAAAGTAAAGTATTACTTGGAGCTAGGTACGAAGTTCACAGCTTATACCAGCGCTGAACGTAATCTGTTCTTATACGTAGAACCAAGCTACAAGCTGCAAGGTTTAGAATATAGTAACTCTGATCCAGTTCAGGTACTCCTCAACTATCGCGGTGTAGGAGGTAAAGTTGGCGTGGGTGCATTGATCACCAAGCACATCATGGTTGACCTCAATGCAGGGCAACATTGGTTACATTGGCAACATTTGTTACCTTTTGATAAGAATATTAGTGGTAGCATAACAGAAAGGCAGAAAGTGCGTAATTATGCTCTGAATGTATCTTATGCATTCTAAGCGTAAACATATACCGCTGTGATGCAAAAGAAGGTGTTTCGCCATGCGAAATGCCTTTTTTTATAGCCTTCTTATAACTGCTCCAAGATTATATTGGTTTATAAAGTTATAGTTTTAAGGTTTTTTTTCATTTTCACACTTTAATCTTTATTTTATATAATACAAATAAGATTATTTAACCCTAAAAAGCTCATAAATCGTTATTTCTATAAAATACTCTACATAAGTCTATACTTATTTAGTTGTCTCATGATACAAAACCACACCTTATTTTTAGCCGCTAAAATCGTCTAAATGCTCCTAAAAAACGCGAAAAACGTGATATTTATCACAAAAAAAATAGAAGCTAGATGTATGTAACATATTTACACCTATCTCATTTATCCTATATATTAATAAAACGTGCATTAATCACAAAAAACAAACTAAAAGGCTTAAAAGGGTGACAAAAAAGGTGAACAATTGTACAATTCTTGTTAATTAATTAGCTAACTGGTTTATACAGGAAAGTACAGATGAAAACAGTCATTTTAGCCATACTTATCGCTATTACAGCGTGTGCAACACAAGCAAAACATAGGCCTCTACAAATAGGTTTAGAAACAGGTTTAGAAACAGGTTTTCAAGAAACCGAAATGAAAAAATTAAATCTACCTATTGTCGCTGAAGATAAGGAGAGATTTAATAAAAGATATAAAAACATGATTATAGGCGCTAAAGTAGGTTATGAAATACAATTGAATGATAGGTTTTCTGTAACACCTATTGCTCACTTCGGTACAAGCTTAGATAACAATAAAATTAAGACTAAATTAGAGCTTAAACGTTATGTAGAATTTGGTGCTAAATTCAGTGCTTATGATAATGCTGAACAACGCGTATTCTTTTATGTCGAGCCAAATTATAGATACCAAAAAATGAACCTTACTTCTAATAAAACTAAGACAAATGGTCATTTCTCTCTTAAGAATGAAGGTATGGGTGTTAAGTTAGGTGTAGGTAGATTTATTACAGACAATGTGATGATCGACTTAAGTGCAAGTAGGCACTGGATGGAAGACGAAGATGTCTCTCATATCTTACTCGGTGTATCTTACGCACTTTAATGTGTAAACCTATACAGTTGTGATTCAGAAAAAGGTGTTTCGCGATGCGAAATACCTTTTTTTTGCACCTAGTTTTATGCTTCCTTACACATTCAGTCCAAATCACCTCGCACCAAAGGAGCAAAACGTACCGTTTCGAGCATTTTCGTTTCGTAGCGATGTTTATGCCTTACCACACAAGCGAGTTCTTGATGCGTCTCTCCAACAGGTATGAGTAAGCACCCTCCTAACTTAAGTTGTTTAAGAAGGATCTCTGGAACTTCTGGCACACTTGCGGTCACCACAATACCATCATAAGCGCCTTTGGCTTCCCAACCTTGCCAGCCATCACCATACTTAAACTGCACATTATGAATATCTTGCTGTTTTAAACGCCTTCTAGCACTAATTTGTAGAGCTTTGATACGTTCTATCGTCGCAACACGTGTAAAGAGCTTAGCCATCATCGCAGTTTGGTAACCCGAGCCTGTACCTATTTCTAAAACCGAGTCTTGTACTTGGTGTTGTAATAAGGTTTGCATCATTAGAGCAGAAATATAAGGCTGAGAAATAGTTTGACCAAAACCTATAGGCAAAGCGGTTTGATCAAATGATTTCTCAACTAATGCTGAATCTAAAAAACGATAACGCGGGGTTTGTTCGACCACATGTAATACACGGTGATCGACAATCTGCTTGCGTTTGAGTAGCTCGACTAGTCGAGCATTATAGGTCATCATCCATCCATTCATGCCTGCATCATTCCATTGATTGTAATCGGGTTAATTATCTTTTATTCCGAATCGAACCACGCATTGAGTGTATCGACTGCCTGATGCGCTGTTGCATCAATCGACAGAGGCGTAACCGAGACATAGCCTTGTTTTATAGCATGAAAATCTGTACCTTCCTCGGTATCCGTGCCTTGACCTGGAGGACCTATCCAGTAAATATCGCGTCCGGCAGGGTCTTGCTCACGAATCATATTGTTTGCTTTATTTCGCGCACCTAAACGGGTAACCTGCATACCTTTGAGTGCATCATAAGGCACATCAGGTACATTCACATTTAGAATCTGAGTACCTGTAAGAGGCTTAGCCAACAGCTTTTGAACCAGCTCAACGGCAACCTGTGCTGCTGTTTGATAGTGCTGTGTACCGACTAAAGATAGAGCAAGAGCTGGCATCTGCAAAAAGCGTCCTTCCATCGCTGATGCGACTGTACCTGAATAGAGGACATCATCGCCTAAGTTTGCACCTGCATTGATGCCGGATACCACAATATGCGGCTCATCTTGACAAAGCTGTCTTAAAGCTAAATGAACACAATCTGCGGGCGTGCCATTGACCGAAATAAAGCCATTGGATAAGTGTTGCAAGCGTAAAGGCTGATGTAAAGTCAAAGCATGACTTGCTCCTGAGCAATTCCTATCGGGTGCGACCGTGAGCACTTCCCCAAGCTCTTGTAAATGTTCTGAAAGCGCTTGAATACCTGGTGCGTGAACACCATCATCATTACTTACAAGAATTTTTATCATAAACTTCTCCTTTTTTTAATATCATGACTCTAAAATACTATGTGATCTGCTGCATATCTTTATAATCAATAAGCTCTCGTAAAACTGACGTCGCAAAACAACCAGCAGAGAGTGTAAAAGCAACAGTTACACTTTGTTGCTCTGTATCGACCAATAACTCAGGAGCTTCTGGATATAAAAGCATAGCACGGCGTTCCTGTTTAAGACCTGCGCGGCTTAAACCTTCTGTGATCCATTCGTGTTGCTCCGCTACGCCTTGCTCTAACGTTAAAGCATCTTGTTGTGTTGCGAGCTGACCTTCACCCCACAAAGGAGCGGAAATATGGATATCTCTTTCATCCAAACGCTGCTTTAATGTATCAGACCAAGAATCGACTAAGAAAAAGCTGTGAGAGCCTTGTAAAACCACAACATCTCCAACAAGACATTGCACACCATATTGCGCAATACGCTGACTGACAACCTGATTATACAAGTATGAGCGTGCTGCTGATAAATACATACTTTTTTGATTTTTATTTTTAATACGCTGACCTGCAAACATGCTTCGTGCTTTGTCGATATTTTTGCCTTGATGACCGAAACGCTGCTCTCCAAAATAATTAGGCACACCTTGCTCACAGATGCGCTGAAAACGCGTCGCAACATGCTCAATTCCCGTAACAGATTTCAGAGTGATTCGAAAACGGTTACCTTGTAACGTGCCACGACGTAGTTTCTTATGATGACGTTCTGTGCGTAAGACTTGAATCGTCTCGTCATTCAAACTGCACCAATGCGGTTCAGCTTGTCCAGCAAGACGTACAGAGAACCATTGTAAGGTTCTGGCATGTCGGTCTTTTTGACCAGCAAAGCTAACATCTCGAGGATGTACTTTAGCAAGTTTAGACAGCTGCTCTGCAACAAATTGGGTGTTGGTACCTCGTTTTTCAATCCAGAGAAAAACATGCTCCCCTTCACCACTAGGTTCAAAACCTAACACTTCTTCAACGTAGAAATCATCTACTTCACAACGCATCAGTCCTTGAGCTACCGCAGCACCGTGCAAATAAGTCAATGCACTCATGTGATAGACTGTTTCTTCAAGAGTACAACAGCTTCTACAGCAATGCCTTCTTTACGTCCTACAAATCCAAGCTTCTCGGTTGTAGTGGCTTTAACATTTACATTCTCTGTATCAAGAGCTAAGTCCTGTGCGATAACAGCTTCAATTTGATTGATATAAGGTGCCATTTTAGGTGCTTCGGCAATCACGGTACAATCTAAATTTCCGACTTTATAACCTTGCTTTTGTACCAAAGCAAAACAATGACGCATTAACTCACGACTGTCAGCATCTTTCCAAGCCTCACTGTTATCAGGAAAATGGCGACCAATATCTCCTGCGCCTATCGCACCGAGAAGCGCATCACTTATCGCATGTAAAATCACATCACCATCTGAATGTGCAATCAACCCTTTGTCATAAGGAATATGCACACCACCGAGTAATAATGGCTTATCACTGCCAAACTTATGGACATCAAAGCCATGACCAATACGTATCATAAATTTTGTTCCTGTTCTTTCAAAAAAAGTTCTGCAAGTAACACATCATCTGGATGGGTTACCTTTATATTATCAAATCGACTCGATACAATCTGCACACTGTGCTGCATCGATTCCATTGCACTGGCTTCGTCAGTAATCTCTCGTTGCTCGGCATGCGCTTGCGCAATAGCATCTCGTAGTAGAGACCAAGAAAACAGCTGAGGCGTTAACGCATGCCACAGGCCTTCTCGGTCAACAGTAGATGCTACACAACCATCAGCCTGAACGCGCTTCATCGTATCACGTACCGGCATGGCTAAAATGCTACCCTGTTGAGTTGTACAAGCATGTTCTATAAGCTGATCGAGATCCTGGTGCGTGATACAAGGTCTAGCCGCATCATGTACCAGCGCCCATGTATGAGGACTATCCGAATAAGACTTTAAACCTTGCAAAACCGACTCTGAGCGACTTGCGCCTCCTATCACGGTCTTTACTTTTGGATGCGACGCTTCTTCTAACGTCGAAAAATGCTGATCTTCTGGATGCAAAGCAACAATAACCTGTTCTACGCGTGGATGCGATAACAAGCGCGATAACGTATGACTCAATAAAGGACGACCATGCAAAGGCAAATACTGCTTAGGCATCACACTTTTCATACGCGTACCTAGACCCGCAGCAGGTACAATAGCAACAATAGATAATAAGGAGTTCACATCAAGCCTCGGTGGATCGTTCAACAGATACGAATGGTTTATTGTATCTCTGATTTATGTAACACACGGTAAAATGTTTCATTTGATTTAATAAAACCTAAATCATAACGCGCATGCTCTTCAATTGCATCTGTACCTTCTTGTAAATCTTGAACTTCCCTTCTCAAAATATGATTTCGCTGTTCTAGTTTGTCATTAATTTGCTGTTGTATCATCACTTTTTCTTGCAAGCGAAAATACTCCGGCAAACTATTGTGCCCAAAACCTATACGATACACAAGCAAAGCGAATACAACAAGATGAATTAAACTTAATGTGTTCATACCTTAGTCTTACTTTTTACACTTGAGTGAATAAAAAAACCGCATAAAGCGGCTTTTTTATTGTTTCGCTCTATGCATTCTGTCCTTTAATCTCTGAACCGCCGCGAAACAGCGCCTGCTTGGCAAGAGATGATTCTATCCGCAAAAGTTGATTATACTTGGCAACACGATCTGAGCGACATAGAGATCCTGTTTTTATTTGTCCTGCCGCGGTACCCACTGCTAAATCGGCAATGGTTGCATCTTCGGTTTCACCACTTCGATGCGAAATTACAACAGTATAGCCTGCTTCTTTTGCCATACGAATGGCACGCAAAGTTTCAGTCAAACTACCAATTTGATTAAACTTAATCAAGATCGAGTTAGCCACTTGCTCTGTGATGCCTCTGGATAAAATCTGAGTATTCGTGACAAACAAATCATCACCTACAAGCTGAATGCGCTCACCTAGCTTCTCTGTTAAATAAGACCAACCTTGCCAGTCTGATTCATCTAAACCATCTTCAATAGATACAATAGGATACTTTTGCGTTAAATCTGCTAAATAATGCGTAAAGCCCTGCGCATCAAAACGCTGGCCTTCTCCAGATAAATGATACTGCCCGTCTTGATAGAACTCCGATGCTGCACAATCTAAAGCGAGTTTAAAGTCCTGCCCTAATTGATATCCAGCTTGGACAATAGCTTGCTCTATGACCACCAGCGCTTCTTCATTTGACGCAAGATTTGGTGCAAAACCACCTTCATCACCCACGGCTGTACTCAAACCTTTTTGCTGCAAAACTTTTTTCAAGTGATGAAATACTTCAGCTCCCATGCGCAGTGCTTCACGAAAGCTAGTTGCCGAGACAGGCATGATCATAAACTCTTGAATGTCGACATTATTATCTGCATGCTCTCCTCCATTGATGATATTCATCATCGGTAGAGGTAGTGTCAAAGGCTCTATCGTGCCATTTAACTCAGCAATATAAGCATATAAAGGCATACGCTTAGCCGCGGCTGCGGCTTTTGCTACAGCAAGCGAAACAGCTAGGATAGCATTCGCTCCGAGCTTATCTTTGTTGTCAGTACCGTCAAGCGCAATCATTGTATTATCAATCAGCTCTTGCTGCGTGACATCCATACCTATGAGCTCAGGCGCAATCGTATTTTCAATATGCGCTACAGCTTGCAACACACCTTTGCCCAAATAACGATTTGGATCGCCGTCTCTAAGCTCAAGGGCTTCTCTTGTTCCCGTTGAAGCTCCTGAAGGCGCACAGGCTCGGCCATACAAACCATCAGCTAAATGCACCTCAGCTTCAACGGTCGGATGACCTCTTGAGTCGAGAATTTCACGGCCTATAACCTTTACTATGTTCATCATCATTTATCCTTAACCAAATTTTGAAGCCTGTTTATTTATATTTTTGTTTTGCTGCATCAATAAAGCTTTCAAACAAAGGATGCCCATCTCGTGGCGTTGAAGTAAATTCAGGGTGAAACTGTACCGCAACAAACCAAGGATGATCAGGGATCTCTATGATTTCAACCAGCTTTTTATCGTTTGAGCGACCAGAGAACTTCAAGCCAGCTTGTTCAAGTTGCGTTACATAGTTTTGGTTCACTTCATAACGATGACGATGTCTCTCAATACAGTTTGAATCTTGATAGATTTTTGCCACATGCGAGTCTTGTTCAAGATGACACAATTGTTCACCTAAACGCATCGTACCGCCAAGTTCTGCTGCGTCAGAGCGTGTCTCCATTGTACCTTCATTAGATTTCCATTCATGAATCAACGCAATCACAGGATGCTGAGTATCTGGCGTAAACTCTGTTGAGCTTGCACCGCTTAAACCTGCAACGTGACGAGCAAAATCAATCACAGCAACTTGCATCCCCAAACAAATACCTAGATAAGGAATATTGTTTTCGCGTGCATACTGCGCTGTTTTGATTTTACCTTCAATGCCGCGTTCACCAAAGCCGCCTGGTACTAAAATAGCATCTAAGTCTTCTAGAAGCTTAGTGCCTTTTGCTTCAATATCTTGACTGTCGATATATTTAATTTTCACAGAAACTTTATTTTTAAAACCAGCATGTTTAAGTGCTTCATTTACAGATTTATAAGCATCAGGTAGTTCGATATACTTACCAACTAATCCGACAATCACATCATGAGCAGGATTTGCTTCTTGATATACCACATGTTCCCATTCTTGTAAGTTTGCTTCAGGACAGTCAAGTTGGAAACGACGTACGATCAGCTGATCCACACCTTGATGTTTAAGCAACATAGGAATTTTATAGATGCTATCAACATCTTTCATCGAAATGACGGCTTTTTCTTCGACATTACAAAATAGAGCAATTTTGGCACATTCATGTGTTGGGATATTTTCATGAGCTCTACAGACTAAGATGTCTGGCTGAATACCTAAAGAGCGCAACTCTTTAACTGAGTGCTGAGTAGGCTTAGTTTTGATTTCTCCCGACGTTTCAAGATAAGGCACTAATGTTAAGTGCATAAACATGACTCGTTCACGACCGAGTTCAACACTCAGCTGACGAATACTTTCGAGGAAAGGCAAAGACTCAATATCACCGACTGTACCGCCAATTTCAACGATTACAATATCATGATCTTGACCACACTCTAAAATACGGTGTTTAATTTCATTGGTGATATGAGGAATAACCTGAACCGTAGCACCTAAATAATCTCCACGACGCTCTTTTTTTAAGACATCAGAGAAAATACGGCCTGAAGTATAGTTATTCTTTTGTGTCATTTTGGTGCGAATGAAACGCTCATAATGGCCCAAATCTAAATCCGTCTCAGCACCATCTGCTGTCACAAACACTTCACCGTGCTGAATAGGACTCATTGTACCTGGATCAACATTGATATACGGGTCTAATTTCATCATCGTAACTTTTAAATCACGAGCCTCTAAAATTGAAGCGAGAGAAGCCGCTGCAATACCCTTACCCAATGATGAAACAACACCACCCGTTACAAAAATATACTTAGTTGCCATATCGAACCTGATCTACATCATTTTTAATTTGATAATTGTATGTCAAAAGAATATCTGACACTTGAATGGAGCATTATTCTATCAAAAGGATGCAGCAGTCTCAAATTATTTAAACAAAATCGTCATTTATCTTTGACTTTCTTTCGCTGCAAGCCACATCGCGTGTAAAGTCTCTGCATCTTGCTCATCAATAGTTGCCTCTTTTTCTTTTACCATCTTTTCTATGTGCTGAAATCGAGACACAAATTTCTTCTGGCTCAAGCGTAACGCTTGCTCAGCATCTACGCCAACAGTACGGGCTAAGTTCACCACAGAAAAAAGGACATCGCCTATCTCATGGCGTACTTTATCTATATCAACTTGCTCTGCGCTCAACTCATCTTGAACTTCTTCAAGCTCTTCATACACTTTTTCCATAACGCCCTGTACAGTCGGCCAATCAAAACCAACAGTTGCAGCACGCTTTTGTGTTTTTTGCGCTAAAGAGAGCGCAGGTAATGCTGTAGGCAAATCATCCATCAGCGAGTGCTGTGCTTTTTCTGCTCGCTCTTTGACTTTACCTTGCTCCCATCGCTGTAAAACCTCTGTAGCAGAATCTAACTTCTCTTGTGCTCCAAACACGTGCGGATGGCGCCGATATAACTTATCACCTAAAGCATTAAGCATATCTTGAAAAGCAAATTTATGTTGTTCTTGTCCGAGCTGGCAATAAAAGACAATTTGAAAAAACAAATCACCCAGCTCATCGGGTATCTCAGACCAACTCTTTGATTCAATAGCTTCAATCACTTCATAAGCTTCTTCTAAAGTGTGAGGCACAATGGTCTCAAAAGATTGTGCTTTATCCCACGGACATCCTTGTTCAGGATCACGTAGCTTTGCCATCATCGTTAAAATATCGGCCACAGTCCAAGTTGATTTTTGCATACAAAAACTCTCTTACTTCGTATTCAATTTAAGTAAAAAACAGACTGCTCTAGCAGCGTTTTACGTTGATAACACTTTCAATATGATTCAATTTATGGAGCAAGCGCAACAATGCATCGACATTGTAAACTTCAAGATCAATCAATAAAGTTGCGGTTTGTTCTGCTACTTGAGAATTGAAAGACATATTAAGCACATTACTTTTTTCTTGCGTTAAGACCAGTGTGACATCACGTAGTAGACCTGCGCGATCATCTGCCATCACATGTACTCTCGCTTTGTAACCTTTAGCATAATGAGCGCACCAAGACACATCCACCATACGCTCTGGAGCACGTTCTACCAATTGATTTAACTGTTCACATCCATGACGGTGTACAGTAATACCTCGGCCTTTACTGATATAACCCGTAATCACATCACCTGGAAGTGGTTGACAGCATCCAGCAAAGTGGGTCATTAAATTACCGACACCACTGACTTCGACTTGTTGTACCGCACTTTTAGTGACTTGCTTTTGCTTCTTCAGGAAGTCTTGTAACTCTTCAGAACTAAGTTGATCTCGCTTCATCTGATTTTGTACGTAGTGCATGATCTTGCTGATACGTACTGTACCTGCTCCGATAGCAATCAGTAAATCGTCCAAGTTTGGGTAATGAAACGTTTGATGTAGCTGTTTCACATCTTTTAAAGACCTATCTAAACGTGACAGTTCACGTTCTAAAATTTCTTTTCCTGCAGCATAGTTTTTATCTTTATCTTGTTGCCTAAACCAGTATTGAATTTTCGAGCGAGCACGCTGTGTGTAAATATAACCCAAATTTGTATTGAGCCAATCACGCTTTGGATTGGCAGTTTTCGAGGTCATAATATCCACTTGCTCACCTGTGCTGAGCTTATAATGAAAAGGAACAATACGACCATCGACCTTAGCATTGATAGCACAATGTCCTACCTGAGAATGAATATAATAAGCAAAATCAAGTACTGTCGCACCATCTGGTAAGTTTATCACTTCCCCTTTGGGGGTAAAAATATACACGCGCTCTTCGAAAACTTGAGCACGTACTTCATCCATTAAGGTACCACTTTCAGACAAATCATCTTGCCATTTTAAGATTTTACGAAGCCAGTTGATCTTGCTCTCATAAGCACAAGACTTGGACACGTTACCTTCTTTGTATTTCCAGTGTGCAGCGACACCCAACTCAGCTTCTTGATGCATCTCATGTGTTCGAATTTGAATTTCAACCGCCTTGCCTAAATCACCTAATACCACTGTATGTATAGATTGATATCCGTTGGCTTTCGGATGGGCAATGTAATCGTCAAACTCACCTTGCACAGGTTTAAAAAGCGTATGTATGACACCTAGTGCTGCATAGCATGCTTGTATATTTTCCGTTAAAACACGCACCGCACGCACATCAAACAGATCATGAAAAGAGAGGTTTTTGCGTTGCATTTTTTTCCAAATGCTCGCAATATGTTTGGGTCGACCATACACTTCAGCAGCAACACCTTTTTGAATCAAATCTCTTTGTAAAGTGCTGACAAACGCATCAATAAAACGCTCACGATCAATACGCTTTTCATCAAGACTAATAGCAATTTGCTTGTATGTTTGAGGATGCAAATAATGGAAAGCGAGATCTTCTAATTCCCATTTTAACTGGCCAATCCCTAAACGATTAGCCAAAGGTGCATAAACCTGAGATGCATCACGTGCTAAAAGTACTCTAACTTCTTCTTCGGCATGACGCGCTTCTCGCAATAAGCACACTTGATGAGCAAGCTTAATTACAACCGCTCTGACATCTTCAACCATCACCAACAACATGCGACGCATATTATCGACTTGCTGTGAACTGAGCACCATAGACTGACAGCTTAAGCGACGAATCTCTTCCATATCACAAGCGCTCGACACAAGGGTCATCAGTGAAGGAGAACAAAATGTATCAAGCTCACTCAAAGGCACCACGCCTTCATCAACATAAACAAACACAATGGCGGCTTGCAAGGATTCTGAATCCATGGACATCGCCGACAAGCATTCCACAATTTCTCGTGCACGCAACACCAGATGATGCGAGGATTGATCTTGAATCTTAGATTCTAATAACTGATAAACTTCTTGTAATACTAGGGCTTGCTCTACATTAGAACAATGACGCTTTGACCATGACTGCAAATCAAAGTCATGTCGAACAAAGTGTGATTCACGCACAGAGACCATACTATCGATTCCTTTTGATGACTGAAAAGTATCTCGCTAAGGCTTCTGTCTTGCGAATAAAAGCATAGATTCAAAGTGTCTGGTCTGAGGAAACATATCCATCACTGAAGATTGAATAAGATGGTACTTTTCGGCTAACAAGACTTTTGTATCACGCGCCAGTGTGACAGGATCACAAGAAACATAAAGCACGTACTCAGGTGCAAAAGCATGTATCTGTGATACCACATAAGCGGCACCCTCACGAGATGGATCCAGTATGACTATATCATAAGATTGAACCCATTTTTCATGGAAGCGAAAATCGTTAAGATTGGCTTGATAAAATGAAATATTTGTTAGCTTGTTCGATGCCGCATTATCACGAGCTTGCTGCACAACTGTTGCAATACCTTCAACACCAACTACTTTTTTCACTTTTTGCGCAATCGGTAAACTAAAGTTACCTACACCACAAAATAAGTCTAGAACGGACGTCTCGGGCGTAAGAGGCAACCAATCTATCGCTTGCTGTACCATCTGCTGATTCACAGCTTCATTGACCTGAACAAAATGACCTGGCAAAAAAGCAATATCTAGTGAACCAAGACGGTAAGAAGGCTGTTTCACTGATGTGAGGTATTCAACCTGATGATCCGCATGTAATAGCAAGGCTTGCATATCATGCTGCACACAAAAATCAAATATCAGTTGCTTATCTGCTGCAATCATCTCTTGTGTCACACGTAACAAAAGCCAATGTGCTTGAGCATCTTCTAGAAGTTCAACATGTCCCAGATACCTCTTACCTCGCAACTGCTGAAGGCAGGTACGTAATGGCACAATCATATCGTTCAGAGACTCAACCAACACAGGACAGGTGTCAATCTCTACAATCTGCGCTTGCGACTTAGCCCTAAAGCCTAACTGCAGCTTTTGAGTTTTCTTGTTAAATAAAGTAGCTAGGCGTGCTCTACGACGATAATGCCAAGGATTGCCACGGATAAGATGGGGCGACTCGTCTAATGTGACATCAGCAAATTTTTTCAGCAATAAAGCTAAAGCTTCAGCTTTATAGTGCACTTGATTTTCATACGTCATATGCTGCACATCGCAGCCACCACATTGCTTATAAAATCGACACGCAGGTACAGTGCGATGAGGAGAAGCTTGAATCACTTGCGTCACATGAGCATGTGTATATCTCTTTTTTCTCTGGGTCAATTTGACCTCAACAGACTCCCCTGCAAGCGCACCTCTGACAAAACAAGTTTGTCCTTCATGCAAGGCAACCCCGTTCCCTTGATGATCAAGACGAGATATGTGTAAAACAGAATGCATACTTTCATGTTTTACTTTTGATGCTTTAAAAAACTGTACCATATACTTACATCCAATTTATTGATCCCCGCTGTCTTGAAGACTTGAAATAGATCAATACTGAAAAGTTTATCTTATCATAAGCTGCGTACTATCGAGATAAGCTGTGATCATGATACCGATGAGTATACCTTATTTTTTTATGTACAATCATTTGATTTACTTAATAAAAAAGATAATGTACACTAAAAATCCTTTGCTTTATCGATTCAACATAAGGTTTTATTATATGTCATCTCAACGCGGTTTCTTTCGACGCATTAAACAACTGAGCACGCCTCAAAAGATACTCTTTGCAGCGGCACTATGTCAACGTATGCAACCCTATTTTTCTCAATTTTGTCAACAACATCAAAAAGATGATGAAAAGCTCTATCATGAAGCATTGTCACTGGTTTGGCAAAAAGTCTACGACAAAAAACTACATATCAATTATACCAATATACAACAAAAACTTGAGCATATTGTACCGGACTTAGACGTCATAAAATATGCTTATGCATATCCTGCTTTTGATGCTGTCGTTGCTTTAATCACTATCTTTAACGCACTAGAGAGCCAAGTTGATGATGATCTCAATAATATTTCTAAATTAGCATCCAACATAGTGCGCCACTGCATTCAAGTAGAAACAGAAACAGAGCTTACAGGAGAGGCTTTAAACGACTTCATTCATGCGCACCCTTTCATGCAAGAAGAGCAAGCCATACAAGCCACTTTGCTTGACTGGGTAGAACAAAGCGAAGCCGTGCAAAAAGATCAAGTGAAGGGTCTAAGACAAGAGCTTATAGAGCAAGCTTAGAACTTATCGTCCAGCTCTAAGACATCCAGATACAAGAGTGGAAAAGATCAAAAAACCACTCTTGTTTACAAGAAAAAGATGACGGTTTGCACAACAACAAGACTCATCAAGCCCGCCACAATATCATCTAACATAATACCTAAGCCTCCACTGACTCGGGCATCAATCGCACTAATAGGCCAAGGTTTCACAATATCAAAGAAACGAAATACAGCAAAAGCAAGAAGCAGCCATGCCCAACCAATAGGCAACGCAATACAGGTAATCATAAAGCCAACAAATTCATCCCACACGATAGCAGGATGATCATGCACACCTAAATCTTTTGATGTTTTGTCGCAGAGATAAACCCCGAGCACAGCAAAAAATAGAGTCCAAACAATATACCAGCCTAAAGGCAGAATATGCATTAATGAAACTACAGGCACGGATGCTAAGGTACCTACAGTTCCTGGAGCGCGAGCCGATAGCCCCGAACCAAAGCCTAGAGACATCAAATGCACAGGATCACCTAAAGTGAGCTTTGATCTCGGGTCAATATGTTTTTGTTTTGTCATATGCTTAACTAAAGTGTTCATACCCTGAGCAGGACACAACCCAAGGCTTTTCGTGATAAAAATAACGCAAATCTTTGTGCGCATGAACTTGGCCAATGCATGTTATATTTACATCGGCATCTTGAGCCGCAGACTCCACCATCAATTTATTAATCGATGAAACTGTGAACAATAATTCGTAGTCTTCACCACTGCTCAAAGCAAAATTGATAGCTTGCTCACTGGAAACAGCTTCTTGCATCACCTTGGACAAAGGTAACTGCTCAAGAGCGATATGAGCACCTAAGTTTGAAGCAGTCAAAAGTTGAGGTAAATCGGTCGCTAAGCCATCAGATAAGTCGGTGCAGCTGGTCGCCACATCGCGTATGGTTTGGCCTAACAAAACACGTGGAGTGGGGTAGTAATGTCTCTGAAGCGCATAAGCACGCTGCATAGAGGTTAACTCAAACTGATTTTTCAAACAAGCTAAGCCAAGACCCGAATCTCCTAAAGTGCCCGTAACATAGATAAAATCTCCAGCTTGAGCACCCGAACGGTACATGCTTTTACCTTCAGGAATAAAGCCATGAATCGTTAAAGAGAGCATCTTCACAGGTGCAGAGGTGGTATCACCGCCAATGAGCTGCAACCCATAGTAGTCAGCGATATCAAACAAACTTGCACTAAAGTGCTCTAACCAAGCTTCATCTACTTGAGGTGCGCTTAAAGAGAGCGTCATCCAAGCTGGAATAGCGCCCATAGAAGCGAGATCGGAAAGATTACTTGCAACAAGTTTATAAGCGACTGCTTTAGCAGGCATGTCACTTAAGAAATGTACGTTCTCGACCATAGTGTCGCATGAAATAGCCAATTGCTTTCCAGCAGGAGGGGCAACGACAGCACAGTCATCTCCCACACCGGCAATGACGTCTTTACGACCACCAGGGCGAGAGAAATAACGTTCAATTTGCTCTTGTTCTTTCATAAAACCTCGATTCACTTTCTGCTATCGACAGTCATTGCAATAAATTCTTTATGACTTATCGGATCTTTGTGCCATATATTTATCTAAAACACCGTTCACAAACTTATGACTCTCTACAGCACCAAAAACTTTGGCCAGTTCTATCGCTTCATTGATCACAACTTTAAAAGGTACATCTGTACAAAAATTTAGCTCAAACATGCTCAAACGTAAAATTGCTTTTTCTATCGGATCAAGTTCATGAAGACCTCGATCTAAATAAGGTACAAGCTGTTCGTCAAGAAAAGAGGCTCTATGTGCAACACCTGCAAATAGCTCACGAAAATAAGCCACATCAACACCTTGGGTGTTTTTTTCTGTTAAATAATCAAGCTCTATATCTGCAATCGAGTTTTGCGTAAGTTGCCAAGAGTAAATTGCTTGCACAGCTAAACGACGCGCTTTATGTCTTTGAGAAGGTTTCACACCAACTCCTTTGCATCAATTTGACGCAATATATCGATCATTTCAAGAGCCGCCAAAGTCACTTCAGCACCCTTGTTACCTACTTTACAACCTGCACGATCGATAGCCTGCTCTACCGTATCGGTCGTGATCACACCGAAAGCGACAGGCACTTGATGTGTATTCATCACTTGAGCAAGTCCACTGCTACATTCACCTGCAACAAAGTCAAAGTGTGGTGTCGCGCCACGCACCACCGCACCTAAAGCAATAATAGCATCATATTCTTTTTTCATCGCTAAACGGTTTGCTGTCATAGGTAACTCATAAGCACCAGGAACATAAACGATTGTGATGTTATCATCTTGTACTTGTCCGATACGTTTAAGTGTATCTAAAGCACCTTCAACAAGACGCTCCACAACAAAACTATTAAAACGTGACACAACCAATGCAACGCGTGCATGTTTGGCCTCGACTTTACCTTCAATTCTTTTCATAAAATTAGATTTCCATCAACCACCGACTCGAAAAGCAGATCATACCATAATGCAGCGAAACGATTCACTGATAAATCAACTTAACCTGTTATTTTTCTTCAAAAAGGAGCGTAATCACACGTTTGCTTTTGCCGGTACCTTACTAAGTCAGCAACAGTACCTATTTTTAACTGATGTTTCTCGGCAAAACGTTCTAAATCAGGACGACGCGCCATAGAGCCATCTTCGTTTAAGATTTCAACAATAACAGAAGAAGGCTTAAATCCTGCTAAGCGAGCCAAGTCACAACCCGCTTCGGTATGGCCTTGACGAGTTAACACACCGCCTTCTCTTGCCATAATAGGAAATATGTGTCCTGGTTGCACGAGATCCTCTGCGACCGCTTCAGGCGCGATAGCCGCTTGAATCGTCGAGGCTCGGTCGGTCGCGGATATTCCGGTTGTCACACCTTGAGCCGCTTCAATCGATACAGTAAAGTTCGTACCAAATTTAGATTTATTCTGATCAGATACCATCAACGGCAGACGTAATGTATGACAAGCTTCTTGCGTTAAAGTTAAACAGACCAATCCACGTGCATGCGTGATCATAAAGTTAATCAGTTCTGGCGTAATTTTCTCTGCGGCCACAACCAAGTCACCTTCATTTTCTCTGTCTTCGTCATCAAGCAAAATTACCATCTTACCTTGGCTAATTTCTTCAATGAGTTCTTCTGTTGTATTAAACGTCATAAAACCTCTATTTTATAGCAAAACGAAATCGAATATCTGTCCCTATTGTACATTGTTCTATACAGGTTAATGTCTCAACATCTTGCATAGATTGCACGGAGGGGATCGATAATAAATTCTGTGCCTGTGATCCCAAAATCTTCGGCGCTTGATAGAGCAGCAACTCATCACACAGACCTTGTTGCCAAAAAGCACCTGCTAAAGTACCTCCGGCTTCAATGAGTACCTCATTGATCTGCTCTTGTGCTAATAATTCAAGTACAGCCACTAAACACAAACGCTGTGTTTTGGGCTCAAGAGGTACTTGCAAGCAACGCACATGTTGAGGAAAATGACAGGCATAAGCTTGATGTGAGAGCAAGAAAATAGGCGTAGGTATCTTAAACAAGTCATAGTCAGGTGTTAAGCGAGCTGAAGTATCGAGCACAACACGTATCGGAGAACGCACAGCTTGCGCAGATACTGAAGGTATCTGGTAACGAGCCCAGTCATCGTAACGCACATTAAGTCGAGGATTATCTTGTATAATCGTCTGCACACCTGTGACCAAAGCACAAGCTCGGGCACGCCAACTTTGCACATCGGCTCGCGCCGCCTCACTTGTAATCCATTTAGATGCTCCATTTTCTAGAGCAACTTTACCATCTAAACTACAAGCCATTTTGAGTCGCACATAAGGTCTGTGATGCTGCATGCGTCGAAAGAAGCTAGCGTTTAAATCTCTCGCTTGCGCTTCGCACACACCTAGAGTTACGGCAATACCTGCTTCACGTAGACGCGCTGCGCTTTTTCCTGCTACAAGAGGATTCACATCGCAAGTGGCGATAACCACACGAGCGACTCTCGCTTCAATCAATGCATCCATGCAAGGTGGCGTGCGACCATAATGTGTACAAGGCTCAAGCGTAACGTAGCAAGTTGCACCTACAGCTTGCGCTCCCGCTTGTTTAAGTGCGTGTACTTCTGCATGCGCTTCCCCTGCTCGCTCATGAAAGCCTTCACCCACGCAAAGACCATCTTGCACAATGACACAGCCGACATGAGGGTTAGGCCGTGTGGTATATACCCCTTTCTTAGCAAGCTCTAACGCACGCAACATCCATTGCTTATCTGATTGCTCTTGACTCATTTACTCTCGTGCTCAGCTAAACTTGCAATCGCCTCACCAAATTGAGACACATCTTCAAAAGCGCGGTACACGGAAGCAAATCGAATATAAGCAATATGATCGAGTTTTTTCAGAGATTCCATCACAAAAGAACCAATGATCAGAGAACTGATTTCCCGATCGCCTTCACGACGAATTTTTGTTTTAATCTCACTTAAAGCAGTTTCAATCGTCTCTGTTGCGATAGGTCTTTTTTCTGCTGAACGAATCATACCCTTACGCAGCTTATGTTCATCAAATGCTTGACGTGATCCATCTTGCTTAATGACTCTTGGCATACTCAAATGCGCAGATTCATAAGTCGTAAAGCGCTCTTGACACTGCACACAAACACGACGACGACGCACCTGATGACCATCATCACTCAAGCGTGAGTCAATCACTTTCGTTTCTTCTGTTACACAAAATGGACAATACATAACGACTCCAAAGTTATAGCCTCATTCCAAATCAGAATGAAGATGTAGAGTATACGGGAAACTTAGCACACAAGGCTTTCACTTCTTCAGCAATACGCGCATGCTGCGCTTCATCTTCAATATGATCCAGAACATCACAAATCCAATGAGCAACTTGTATCGCTTGCGCTTCCTTCATTCCTCTTTGCGTGATTGCTGGCGTGCCCATTCTTAAACCTGAGGTCACAAAAGGAGAACGCTGATCTTGAGGTACTGAGTTTTTATTCACTGTGATATTTGCGCGTCCCAAAGCTGCATCAGCAGCTTTACCTGTGATGTCTTGGCGGGTTAAGTCGATTAAAAACAAATGATTGTCTGTTTTACCTGAAACCACATCATAACCACGCTCAATGAAACATTGCACCATAGCCTTCGCATTACGCAATACTTGCTGCTGATACAATTTAAAGCTAGGCTCAAGAGCTTCTTTAAAAGCCACAGCTTTAGCAGCGATTACATGCATAAGAGGCCCACCTTGTTGGCCTGGAAAAATTGCAGAGTTCAACTTTTTATACAAGGCTTCATCGGCTTCAGCAGATAAGATAATACCACCTCGTGGGCCAGCCAAAGTCTTGTGTGTAGTGGAGGTCACAACATGAGCGTGCGGTAATGGACTTGGATATTCTTGCGCCGCAACCAAGCCTGAAACATGAGCCATATCAGCAAGCAAGTAAGCACCCACTCGATCTGCTATGGATCGAAACCGCTCCCAGTTTAAAATACCAGAGTAAGCACTAAAGCCTGCAATAATAAGTTGAGGCTGATGCTCAACAGCTAAGCGCTCAATCTCATCATAATCCAAAGCTCCTGTCTTGGGATCAATGCCGTAAGACACCGCGTTGTACATCTTACCTGAAAAGTTAACAGGAGAACCATGCGTTAAGTGACCACCATCATTTAATCCCATACCTAAAACCGTACTACCTGGCTGTAATAGAGCCATAAATACAGCAGCGTTAGCTTGTGAGCCTGAATGAGGTTGCACGTTCGCATAATCACATTGAAATAAGGTTTTAGCTCGAGCGATAGCAAGCTCTTCTGCTTGATCAACATACTCACAACCACCATAATAACGCTTACCAGGATAGCCTTCTGCATATTTATTGGTCAGTACTGAACCTTGCGCCTCAAGGACTCTAATACTGGTATAGTTCTCAGAAGCTATCAATTCGATATGCTCTTCTTGGCGACGCGCTTCGTTTTGCATTATCGTAGCGAGCTCTGCATCATAATCAGCAATGGACTGTTCATTATTCATAAAATAAATCCTTATTTTTTTTCAGTATACGAGCAAACGTAAAATCAAATTTTATCTATTTTAAATAGTTTCTCATCAAGTTCCTACTGTATTTTACAATAAAGGTAAAAAATAAAGCCTTTTTTCAAGTTTGCATTTGTTTTTAAAAACTAAATAGATAAAATAATCATTTCAATTATTCATTTAGAGAAGACTATGGCTCAATTTGTCTACAGCATGCTCCGTGTGAGCAAAGTAGTTCCACCCAATCAAAAAATTCTAAGCAATATCTCACTGAGCTTTTTCCCTGGAGCGAAAATCGGTGTGCTGGGCTTAAATGGTGCAGGTAAGTCAACCTTGTTACGTATTATGGCCGGAATAGACACCGAAATTGAAGGTGAAGCTCGTCCTATGCAAGATTTACGCATTGGCTATTTACCACAAGAACCTGTTTTAGATGAAAACAAAACAGTGCGAGAAGTCATTGAAGAAGCAGTAAAAGAAGTGAAACACGCTTTAAAGCGTCTTGATGAAGTCTACTTACTCTACGCAGAACCCGACGCAGACTTTGATGCCTTAGCCAAAGAGCAAGGAGAACTCGAAGCAATTATTCAAGCACATGATGGTCACGCATTAGAGCAGCAATTAGAGCGTGCTGCCAATGCATTGCGCTTACCTGAATGGGATAGTCCCATCAAGATTCTTTCAGGTGGTGAACGTCGTCGTGTTGCGATTTGCCGCTTACTCTTAGAAAAACCAGACATGCTCTTACTCGATGAGCCCACCAACCACCTCGATGCTGAATCAGTAGCTTGGCTTGAGCGCTTCTTACATGATTACGAAGGTACCGTAGTCGCTATTACGCACGATCGTTATTTCCTTGATAATGTAGCAGGCTGGATTTTAGAACTTGACCGAGGTGAAGGTATTCCTTGGGAAGGTAACTACTCCTCTTGGTTAGAACAAAAAGATCAGCGTCTACAGCAAGAAACAGCAACTGAATCAGCCAGACAACGCAGTATCGAAAAAGAGCTCGAATGGGTCAGAAGCAATCCCAAAGGGCGCCACGCTAAAAGTAAAGCGCGTATGGCACGCTTTGAAGAGTTGAACAGTCAAGATCGTCAAAAGCGTAACGAAACCAATGAGCTCTTTATTGTTCCAGGTCCAAGACTAGGTGATAAAGTTATTGAAGTGAAGCAATTACACAAATCTTTTGGTGACCGTGTACTGATAGATGATCTGAGCTTTAGCATACCTAAAGGTGCGATTGTAGGGATTATCGGTGCCAATGGTGCAGGTAAATCTACTTTATTCAAAATGCTTATGGGTACAGAAAAGCCAAACTCTGGCACCATTGAGCTAGGTGAAACAGTCCAGATTGCATCTGTTGATCAGTTCCGCGATAGCATGGACGATCAAAAAACAGTATGGGAAGAAATTTCAGAAGGCCAAGATGTATTGCGCATCAACCAATTTGAAATTCCTTCAAGAGCTTACGTGGGTCGCTTTAACTTCAAAGGCACCAGCCAACAAAAAAGAATTGGAAACCTCTCAGGTGGTGAACGTAATCGTGTTCATTTAGCTAAATTACTTAAGTCAGGCGGTAACGTTTTATTACTCGATGAACCGACCAACGACTTAGATGTTGAAACGCTACGCGCTTTAGAAGAAGCACTCCTTGAGTTTCCAGGTTGTGCGATGGTGATTTCGCATGATCGCTGGTTCCTCGATCGCATTGCAACGCATATCTTAGATTACCGCGATGAAGGCAAAGTGAACTTCTTTGAAGGTAACTACAACGAGTACACAACATGGTTAAAAGAGACACAAGGAAAGCAAGCTATAGAACCACATCGCTTGCGCTATAAAAAAATATCTTAATGTTTGATATCAACAGAAACCCTTGTTAAACAAGGGTTTCTTTATGCTAAAAAAGACGTATCAGGATTAAGTTCAACATAAGCTAAAGGCGAACCTTGCTCTTGCAAAATGGTACCTTGATGATTATTACGCCGTAAGATATCAGGCAAGCCTTTATCACCTATTCCAAAAGACAACATTTGATCTGAAGAGAGAATAAGAGACTTCAAAGTCACCTCAACATCTTCTTCTCGCTGCTGAGAAAGCGGCTGCGTGCCTTCCATAAACAAATGAAATATATCCTGATCTTCGCGCAGATAAAACTGAATCTGTTGCCCAACGTAGGCCAGTTCAACACTTAAATCCATACGATTAAAATAACCATAAACAAGATGTATTGGTGTAGAGAGTTCGGCTTTCAGAACCTGCTGATGTATCTGCCTCACCATACTCAGCGGACTCAATAAATCTTGTTTTTTTAATGAAGAGCAATGTAATTGTTCATTGAGCATGGTTCTTAAAAATAAATGTGAAAATACAATATGTTCACCTTGCGGTGTAAAAGCGAAGCAAAAAATAGTTTGCGTCTCTGAAAACAAAATTACATCTAGAAAATAAGGGCAAATCGGCTGCTGATAAAAAAAGCTATGATGAATGGAAGCTCTTTCAAAAATAATATGAGGAGGATTAAAAAGCTGTGACTGCACTTGAGACGAAGTCGCTTTTTTATCCGATAAGCTTTCTATATATTGATGACATTGCAGCGCATTTTTAGAGACTTCATGCTCTACAAAAAAGTCATCAAAGAAATCAAAATCCAAAGACAAAGAACGCTTAATAGCGTATTCAATTTCCATAAAATCATATTCAGGCTTGACCAAATAATCCGTAGCTCCAAGTCTTAAGGCTTTGGCAATGAACTCCATCATCGTATTGGCAGACAAAACAATGCGTGGCATAGAAAGGTTCAGTTCGCCTAAGGTTTGCATCGCTTGCAGCGCATTCATTTTAGGCATACTTAAATCGACCAACACCACATCAAAGTCATGTTCTTGACATAACTTTAACCCTTGTTCAATGTCACTCACTTCGTACACAATAGCGTGACGAGAACAAAGAAACTCAACAATTAAGTTGCGGTAAATAGGATCATCATCAATTAACAATACTTGTAGCGTACTTAATGCCATATAAAACTCCTACACCACATGATATCAAAAAAAATTTTTACTCAAACTCATCTAAATATTCATCTATCAACTCATCTTCATTACTATTATCTGCCACAGGTACGTTACCATCATAGATGTTATATTCTACGTGCTGTAAATAAGCTTCTTTTACAAACAAATAAGGATCTAAAGCATTATTAACCAGAGACTCTGTATCGAAAAGCCGAACCCTTGCATAGATATTTTGTAATGCAAACTTAGTCAAGATTTGCCACGTACTTGCATAGTTCATAGGAAAGTATAGACTATTGTAAGCAGGAGAAAAATAACGCAAACCATACTCAGCGCCTTCTACAACAAGCTCTCGCGTTACTTTCGGGCCTGTACCAGGCAACATAAAATAAGGACCATTGGGCACACCATAATACCCAAATACTTCGGATAAGCGATCTTGCTTGCGCTCCATTCCCATATCTTGAGCTACATCGATAAGCCCTCCAAGACCTAATGTTGAATTGACCACAAACCGTCCTGCTGCATTAGCAGACCCTACAAATTTACCCTGAAATAAGTTAGTCCAAATAGAAACAGGTTCATCTAAGTTCGATAGCGCATTATCAATACCATACTTTAAGGGATCAGGTAATAAAGCATCGTATCCTACCGCAACAGGTCTTAATAAAAAGGGATCAAGAATCTTATAGTTAAAGTGCCACATCGCGCGATTGAAGCCTTCGAAAGGATCACGAGGGTCATCATATGCAATGGTATCCTCGTCTTGCTTACTCTTTGATGTGTCAGCGTCCACAACCGACTTCGAATCCGAAGCGGGTACTATGGGGAACGAATCTTGAGCAAACACAGAAAAGCTATAAAAAAAAGAAATCAAACCTAAGTATTTACAAAACGATATAACAAAAGAAAGCCGAGTGAAAAGAACTCTCATACAAGAACATAAATTGAGCAAAAAAATCATTGTACAACCATATCTACAACAAAATAGATGAGTATACATTAAAATATCATCTGCGTTTATGAGTTTTTTATACGTGAACCGTTTCTTGTCTATGTAAACGTATTAACAGCTCAACTTCAGCTTGAGGCAATTCACATTCACGAATAATTTCATCCAACTCAGCACCTAAGCCTACCATTTTAAGCGCTCTTGAATAAATTTTTGCATCTGGATCTTGCAGCTGCATTTCTTCTATTTGTGTCTGACAGGTATCTATATGCTCTTGTAATGCTAAAACACGCTTACCTACGCCCAAAGAGCCGCTTCTTAATTCATGGAGCTGTGTTTTAATCAGTTCAGTTTGTTTCGATTGATCTTTGACGATCAAAGTTACAGCCGCAAGCTTTGTATGAATTGATTTAAATTTACGATACTGAATAATAGCTTGCACTAAAATAGTACAGGCTAAAGCAATACTCACTAAAACATATAACCACTCACTGCTCATCTGTATTTGCATAATCTTCCCAATTTTCTTCGGCTAAGAGTTTAGCTAAATCAAGTAGAATCAAAAGCACATTATCTTTATTACACACACCTCTTACAAACCGAGCACTTCCCTCATCACCAATATTGGGACCGGGATCAATCTCGGACATGCGTAAATATACAACTTCAGCAACACTATCGACAAGCATACCGACCACTTGCTGTTCATACTCTACAATCACAATTCGGGTATTATCGTCAATATCAATAGACTCTAAACCAAAACGTAATCTTGAGTCCATCACCGTCACAACGTTACCACGAAGATTAATAATACCCACTACATATTCAGGCGATCCCGGTACAGGGGCAATTTCTGTGTACCTGAGAACTTCTTGTACATCCATAACATTGATGCCATAAGTTTCATTACCTAAACAAAAGGTCACCCATTGTAAGATCAGGTCCTCTTTTTCAGAGGAAAGCATAGATTGTTTTGGATCACTCATTCTAGAACCTCGACTTTCTTGTTTGCACGATACGCATCATAACTGCTGACCTAACAAATAGGTTAATACATTTACTTGCAATACACAGCACTTTTGATTCTGCATGATACCTGCAAGCCAAGGACGTTTCCCTACTTTTTGTCTCCAGCTGATATCTCCTTTACTCAGCACTTGCTCCTCTTCGTATGATTCGCAAGCTAAACCCCAAGCTGTATCTTTGAGCTTCACAATATATAAATAGTTTAGACTCTCTGATACTAAATCAGTAAATTTATCTCCGATAAACCAAGACCCACTATTTAAAATGTAAATAGGTTCGGAACTCCGATCGTCAGAACACATACCCATAAGCCACTCTGGGCTTTCAGTATGGCTTTGCACATCATCGAGCTTTAAGACAAAATCAACCTGCTCTGTCACAACAGCAAACTTTAAACCTGCTGTATGAAACAATAAAGCAGAGAAGTCATCATAAACCTCATGCTCTAAACCATCTAAAAAAGCATTACTCGAATCACTTAAATCTAGCTCACCTAGAATACTTTTATCAGATACTAAAAGCTCAGGGTACTGACCCTGAATAGTCACGTCAGAGTCGACTACCGCACTCAATGAGTCAACAGCAGTCTCCTCAGACGCACTACTGACTACTTTCTCTTTCTGCGCTTTGGGGCTGCTGCTTTCTTCGCACGCTTCGCTGCTGCTGCTGCTTTCTTCTTCGCTGCTGCTGCTTTGCGTTTCGCTGCTGCTGCTTTGCGTTTCGCCGCTGCTGCTGCTTTCTTCTTCACTGCTGCTGCTTTCTTCTTCGCTGCTGCTTCTTTCTTCTTCGCTGCTACTGCTTTGCGTTTCGCCGCTGCTGCTGCTTTGCGCTTCGCTGCTGCTTCTCTGCGCTTCACTACTGCTGCTTTGCGCTTCTCCGCTGCTGCTTTCTTCTTCGCTGCTGCTGCTGCTTTGCGCTTCGCTGCTACTGCTTTCTTCTTCGCTGCTGCCGCTGCTTTGCGCTTCGCTGCTACTTCTCTGCGCTTCGCTGCTGCCGCTTTGCGTTTCTCCGCTGCTACTTTGCGTTTCTCCGCTGCTACTTTGCGTTTCTCCGCTGCTGCTGCTTTGCGTTTCGCCGCTGCTGCTTTGCGTTTCGCCGCTGCTGCTGCTTTGCGCTTCGCTGCTGCTACTTTGCGTTTCTCTGCTGCTGCTTTCTTCTTCGCTGCTGACGCTGATTTGCGTTTCTCCGCTGCTGCTTTGCGTTTCGCTACTACTGCTGCTTTGCGCTTCGCTGCTGCTGCTTTCTTCACTGCTGCTGCCGCCGATTTCTTCGGAGCTTTGCGTTTCGATTTCGCCATAACCTTCATCCACCATTTCATCAAAAATTTCAGTTACTTCATTTGCTTGCCATACTTCCGTTGTGGCATTTTGCATTCCCACATCATCTTTGTCGGCCTCAAACATAATTTCTTCAGTTTTTTCGGCAACTTGGTCGATATTTTGTTCATTTTCAGATACATTTTCTGAAAATTCTGAATTTTTATGGTTTAAATCAACTTCTTCATCTGTCGATTCGGGCATCTGCTCATCTTGTGTACAGGACTCGTCTACAGTCTCTGTTCTTAAAACATCAGTAGATCCAACCTCTGCATCACTTAGCGTACATACCTCGTCAGATTGTCCCTGAGAAGCGGATAAAGGCATATTTCCCGAACTTTTAGCAACTTGACCTGAAATATCCTGCATGGTTTTAGATATCTCTGATACCGAGTCCGATATCTTGACCACAGCTTTCGATATTTCAAGTACTACAGCCGACACCTCAGAGCTCATCAAAGCGCCGCTGGGTGCCATTTGAGCCTCTACAACAGCTTCTTCATTGACTAACGTATCTTCTGCAATTTCCGTGACAACTTCGATATCAGGCGATAAATCTCTGGCATCTTCAGATGCTATAGGCTCTAGTTCAACCTGTTCAAGGGTAACTTCTTCAGACGCTACATCGTCTAAAGCCGCTTCTAAAGCGGCTTCTTCTGGTATATCTTCTGTATCCATGCCATCTGGCATAACTTCTTCAACATCAGGAGGATCTTCTCCTGAAGTATCAAGCTCCTCTGAATCTTTATCTGGTAAGAGCTCTTCGAAACAGGCTTTTTCTGCTCCGGCTTCTTCTGCTTCAGCCTCTTCTACCTCTGAGCCTTCTTCTTCCTCTACCTCATCAGAAATATCTTCTGTTTTGGCCTTATCTCCTAAAGCTGCTGGATCAGCAGTCTCTGAGCTCTCATCTACGGTTTCTGGAGCTACTTCTTCAACTACTTCTTCAACTACTTCTTCAGCTACTTCTTCAGCTACTTCTTCAGCTACTTCCTCAGCGACTTCTTCAGCTACTTCTTCAGCTACTTCTTCAACTACTTCTTCAACTACTTCTTCAGCTACTTCTTCTGCTACTTCTTCAGCTACTTCTTCAGCTACTTCTTCAGCTA